>Ga0172367_10001193_pt1 | contig 38823 bp, 48 predicted proteins | sample Lak10m_FD_114542 | JGI IMG/M metagenome (GOLD analysis project Ga0172367, IMG submission 114542) | Freshwater microbial communities from Kabuno Bay, South-Kivu, Congo - kab_022012_10m | ecosystem: Environmental > Aquatic > Freshwater > Lake | place: Democratic Republic of the Congo: South-Kivu... | reverse complement strand
ATAAAAACAAAAAATATTATAAGCGATTTTCTTAAAAACTTATCATCATTTGGTTTAAAATATGATGATATGGTTTTAAGAAATTCTCGTGCAATTGGTGTAAACGAGGATAAGTTTGGGTGGAAACAAGATCCTATGGGTATAATGGGAGGCGATTATGATGAATATGCGTTATTCGCCAATCTTGCTATGTCAGATATTAACCTTAGAAAATCTATTTCTATTTTTGATAAATCATACCCAAAGAAACGAGATGAACTTAGAGAATTTGCAAAACAAGATGAAATTGAAGAAATTCTTGATACTATTTGTGATGAATGTATAGTGTATGACAATAAGAATTATTTTGCAGAACCTACTATTTTAGACGACCTCACATTACTACCTGAAACACTTGAGAATATTCGCATATCATTACATAATAATTTCAAAAAGTTATACCAATATTTTGGATTTAATAACGACGTTTCCGCTTGGTCATTTTTTAGGAAATGGATGATAGATGGTTATATTGCATTTGAAATAATTTACAACAAAGAACAAACAAAGGTTATAGGGTTTAAAGAACTTGATCCAATCACATTAGAGCCAGGAATAGATAAAGAAGGGAAGAAAATTTGGAAACAGTTTAAAGCTCAACCTAATAAAGAACGTGTACTTTATGATTCTCAGGTTATTTACATTTCTTACGCAAATGCTAACACGAACGCTAGAGTTTCATATGTTGAACGATTGATAAGATCATTTAATCTATTACGTATCATGGAACATAGTAGAATTATATGGGCAACTGTAAATTCTTCTTATAAAACAAAATTCATTATACCTGTAGGTGGTAAATCAAAAACAAGAGCAAAACAATCTCTTGGTACATTGATGCAAAATTATCGTGAACAAATTGATTTTGACACAAACAGCGGTGAACTTAAAGTTAACGGTAAATCAATGATGCCATTTAATAAAGAATATTGGTTACCTGAGTCAGATAGTGGTACTCCTCAAGTAGAAAATATAGGTAGTGATGGACCTGATTTATCTGATACTGAAGCGTTAAAATACTTTAGAGAAAAACTTATTAAAGTATCAAAAATACCATTAAGTCGTTTTGACATGGAAAGTCCGCCATCATGGGAATTAAATGCAGAAGGTACAACTCGCGATGAAATTAAATTCAGTCGTTTTGTTACACGTTTACGTTCAATATTCCAAGAAATATTAATAAAACCTTTATGGATTCAAATGTGTTTAGATTTTCCTGAGTTGAAAGAAGATGATTCATTTAAATCTCAAGTTGGTATTTCATATAATAAATTGAATATCTTTGAGGATATGAAAGAAATTGAAGTATTACAAAAGAAACTTGATTTTATTACTTCTATGAAAGATGGTTTAGTTGAGATGGACGCAGAAGGTAACGAAATAAAATTTTTCTCATCTGAATTTTTAGTAAGACGTTATTTAGGAATGTCAGAAGATGATTTAAAACAGAATAAGTTGATGAAAGATAAGGAAAACGAAAAAACTACTGAGATTTCTAAACGAAATGCTGATATGACTGCTTGATAAATTATCATTCATAAAAAAAGTAAAGATATATAAACTAAAATACCGATAAATGAGTAAAAACTTATTAATATTAGAACGTTCTGCTGTTAATCTATCAACAATTAAAGAAGATGGTAAATATATACTTGAAGGTGTATTTACTGAAATTGGTGTTAAGAATAACAATAATAGGATATATGACAAGTCTGAGGTGATGCCACATTTAAAAGCATTACAAGAAGAACTCAAAAACAATAAACTTCTTGGCGAATTAGATCATCCAGCATCTTTTGACATTTCTCTTAAAAATGTATCACATGTTATTGAATCTCTTGAATATGATAATGCAACAGATACTATTCGTGGTAGAATACGTCTTCTTAATACATCAGCAGGAAAAGAAGCAATGGCATTAGTTGATGCAGGTATTCCTCTTCATATTTCATCTCGTGCAGCAGGTTCAGTTGACAATAATAATCGCGTAAAAATCAAAAAAATGTTTACTTATGATTTAGTCGCAAAACCAGGATTTTCTAATGCACAATTAGAAAGAGTTAACGAATCTTATGGATTTGCAGGTTCAGATACAATTGCAATATATGAGCTTCCTGAATCTAATGAACTTATTACAGAAACAAAAGAAATACAAAATAAAACAAACGAAATGAATAATCAAAAATTTATCACGGAAGAAAGTTTTAATGAATATTCTAAATATATGAAAGAAGAATTCGAGAAATTCAAAACTACTTTAGAAAATTCAACTAAAAATGAATCCGCGGAAGAAATAACAGATTTAAAAAATCAAATTAGTGTATTATCGGAAACCATAACAAGTTTAACTTCTCATAATGACTATATTATAGATGGTTTAAATAATGTTAAAAGTTATGTAGAATACATAAAAGAAAATACACAAAATGGTATAAACTATTCAGAAAAGGTTGCTGAGTCGGTTGATAAAGTTATAGATTATGTAAAACTTGTAGCTGAAAAAACAGACCAGTCAATTTCTTATACTGAAGGTTTAACTGAAAGTCTTAATCAACGTTTTGCATATCAAAATTATATGAATGAAAATATTGATAATATTATCTCTCATAATAATCATATTATTGAAGGTGCAAATAAATTATTTGATTATCAAAATTACATAGCGGAACATCTTGATAACTCAATTTCTCATAGTGATTATATTATTGAAGGTGTTCAAGCAGTAAAAGCCTACGGTGAATATCTTAAAGAAAACCTTGAAAATTCAATGTCATATCAACAAATGGTTGTTGAAAGAATTAATGAAGGAATTTTACTAGAAGGAAAATCGAATAATAATGAAGATGTTATAGTTAAAGAATCAGCTGATTACAAAAAATCAATCACAAGCAGACTTGATGCTCTTATTGCAGATGCAAAAGAAAAAGCTAAAGTAAATGAAAGCAAAGATTTTACTAAAATGTTATCTGAATCATCTCTATCAATTTACAATGAGTTAGGTGATGATAAAAAAGCTGAAGTATCAAAAGTATTTGAAAGTGCAAAAATTTATTCTCCTGCACAAGCAGACCAATTATTACTTGACACATTAAAAGAAAAAGTAAATGAAAATGTTACATTAAATTGGTTGGTTAATATGCCTGCTAAATTTGTACCTTCTTGGAATTCATTGAATGAAAATCAAAAACAATCAATTAAAGCACAAGCTTCTATTCGTTCATTAGATACTGAATATAAGATACTAAATTTCTGGGAAACTCGCGATTTACGTGAAGTTAAAGTTGATACCGTAAATGAATCAGTTCATGTACTTAATGAAACAATTGAAAGTTCTAAATACGAAAATAACGAATATGTGCAACGAGTAGCTGCTGAAATGAAACGTCGTTTTAATCGTTAAAAAATTACAAAAATAAATAATTCACAAATTAAAAAAATATAAAATATGAATAATTTACTTACATTTTCAGAATTCTTAAATGAAAATTATATTCAATTAAATGAAGCATTTCAAAGTAATACTTTAGCATTATTTGTTACTCAATTTTCAGAAAAAAACTATTACACAAAATTACCAGATGGCATTTTATGGAATGAAATACCTGATGATGAAGTTATTGCTGGTACTTCTTTAGATCCAGTCTTTAAAAAACAAGTTAAAAATAATGATTATGTAGTGTTTTGGTTTAATGATGAAAAACAACTTTTAAGATACAAATCTCCTACATATAGTAGATGGGGTGGATTTAAACAAGATAAATCTCAGTATTTACCAGGAAAACGTATGTTTATAACAAAAGGTGATAAATTTTTAACAAATGCACGAAACTTTACAGATGCTGTGCCTGCAACGGTTAAATATGACAAACCAGCGGGTGGAGATTTAGGTAGTGTTAAAACAGTATATGATGAATTAAAACTTTCTGCTATTGCAATAAAATATAGTATTTTACTTAAATATTCATCAGTAGAAATAATGAAAGTTCGAAAAGAACAGAAAAAAAATGCGCTTGCATTGCAACCACTGCAAAACATTCTTTTGCAAAACATGAAACGTTACAGAGAGTATGCAACAAACGCAAAAACCGAAAAAGGTACAAGAGAATTAACTATTAAAACAGAAGCTAAGTTAAAGACTATTACAGATGAAATAAATAAAACTTCCGCTAACGGCTTAGGTTTATTTGATACAATGATCGATCCTTCTAAAAAAGACGACAAATTTGGTTCATTCACAATTAATACTGACAATATCAAAAAATTAGAAAAATTAGCAAATGATTATAATAAAATATCTTGTGCTTACATTGACTATATAGAATATTACAGAAAAGTTGCTAATGGATCTGATTTTTATAAAGATACTTTAAGTTCATACACTACAAGGTTAACTGAATTAATTGCTTAATATGAAAAATATTCAATCTTTTGAAGAATTTTTAAATGAATCGATTCCATTTATACCTGTAAAAGTAAATACCTTAATAAGATCAGAGGAAAATGATACATATAAAGTAATTGAAATAACAAAAACTATGTTAAATTAAAACCTATGGATTTTAAATTTAGAGATGGTAAAAATTTTGCAAAGTATCCTAAAGATTTTAACTACACTGATGATAAAGGTAATAAAGAATCGACAATCAATAATATAATGGATCATTTTAATTGGGATAATATTTCTTAAAAATGAGAAAAAAAGCAATGATATATAAATTATAATTTTAAAACTAAAAATTAGTTGCTAACAGAAAAAAAGCAACAAAACTAAAAAATAAAAACAAATTAAAACTCTATGTATTTAATTAACGAATCTGAAATCGTTGGTAAATGGGGACAAATCATCGAATCAAACACTGGTATTACTGATAGTAATAAAGTGAATTGGATGTCTAAATATTGTCATTATCACGAACTTTATGAATCTAATTCTTATGCACAATTAGGAGCTGTAAATGGTATGGGAGCAACTCGTTTCCCGGGTGACCCAGGAACTCAGTCTGCTTTTGGTACTCAAGAAACTGGTTCTGGTGATAAAGCTCACTCTTTGTTACCTTTGGCTATGCAAGTAGCTGCACAAACAATCGGTTTGGATTTACTTCCTGTAATTCCAATGCCTGGTCCAATGGGTGTATTAACTTATATGGACTTCGTATACGGTGGTGGTAAAACAGCTGGTACAGGTGCAAATATTCCATTAATGGTAAAAGTTAACTACGGTTCAACTGCAGTTCCTGCATTTGTTGTTGGTGCAACTTCTAGCGCTATTAACGGTGTAACTCTTTCTTATATTGGTGCTTCTCGTCTTGATGGTTATCCAATCTTCCATGTTGGAGGTACTCTTTCTACAGGTACTCTTTTAACTGTTGCTACAACAGCTATTGGTGTTACTGGTATTGGTGGTGTTACTGGTGCTACTGCTGGTTTAACTATTGAATTAGTTAAAGCTCTTGAAGATCATATCACAGGATTCTCTGGACAAGGTTTTGCTAATGGTGACTTTACTACAGGTGTAAATGATCCTTATTCTCGTGAACAAGGTGAAAACACCCAGGATAACATCATGAACTTAACTTTATTCAACAAATCAGTTGAAGCTAAAACATTCCAAGTTGCTGCTGCTGTTACTCGTGAACAAATTCAAGACTTGAAACAGTTCGGTATTGATGCAGTTTCTCAGGTAGAATCTGTACTTATTAACGAATTAACTCAAGACATCAATAAAAACATCCTGGGAAGAATGTTTGTATTGGGAGAAAAAAATCACGAACAAGTAATCCGTACACAAGGAACTAACTTCTTTGTTAACTTAGGTGCTACTGCTGTTACAGTATCTGGTTCTGCTACCGCTAATACCGCTACTGCTATGGGTGCATACTTAGGTTCTGCTACATTGAAGGGTGCTACTATGGGTGCTACTGAAGTTGTTAACGCTGCTTCTGAAAACTTGCATACGCGTCAACGTAAAATCATGTCTAAATTGCTTGCAATTGCTAACTTGATTTCTATCCGTGGTCGTCGTGGTCCTGCTACTTTCGTTGTAACAAACGGTCAAGTATGTTCTGCATTGCAAGATGTTGCTGGATTTATTGCTGCTCCTATGGCTAACACATTGAATCAAATGGGTGGATCACTTTATCCAGTTGGTACTTTGAATGGTCTTGCAGTATACAATGATCCTAACATGGCTTGGAACGATACTCGTATTTGTGTAGGTCGTAAAGGTGACGGTAATTCACCAGGTCTTGTATTTATGCCTTATTTGATGGCAGAATCTGTTCAAACTATCGCTGAGGGTACTATGGCACCAAAAGTGGCTGTTAAGTCCCGTTTCGCAATCGTTGAAGCAGGTTTCAAACCAGAAACTATGTACTTTACTACAGGTGTTTATATTAATGCTGCTTTCGGACAATTAGTATAATCTGTACTTTATAAAATTAGAAAAACCAATCAATTAATTGATTGGTTTTTTTATGCTTAAACTAAATGAAAATATTTAACAAAGTTTAACTAAAGAAACATATAATTTATTTTTATATTTCAAATATTATTTGTATATTTGTATTAAATAATAATCAATTAGTATAGCTGATGCCTCTGATTGTTTGTACTTTGATAATGGACAATTAGAAGCTTCTGCCTATTCATATGAAATTGGTGGGGTTGGAAATATTAAATTAAATGATGAACAAACTTATGAAATTTATCTTTTCATGAAAGCATTCTACGAAAAAAATAATAAATAATATGAACAGGTTAAGAATTAAATACCGAATAGGAAGTTTTGGTGAATATGGTGAAATTGAACGAAAAATTATTTGTTTAGAGTGTTCGTTTAAATATAAGTTTCTTTGGATGAAGAAAACTAATTGGGTAGTTATTTTTGAAATACAAGAACGTAATTTACCACAATTATCATTAATTAAAAATTATGATAATTTACTTAAAATCATGACTGATTTATGGTTAAATGAACGTGAAAGAACATTAAATGATAGAGTGAAAAAGAAACTAATAAATAATTTACAACACGTTTAATTATGCTGTTTGTATATCATTATGCAAAAAAATAAATCATAAAAATAAATCATATGAACAAATCAACACAATCATCGCCATTAATATCAATTGCATTTTATGCATTGATTGGATTTGCAATTTATTCAGCAAGTTCTCTTTTACCACTTTTCGCATTGCTCGTTTCTCCTAAAGTATTTGACTCTTTAAATAGTGATAAAAAAGAAAACATTGAAGATGAACAACTTAACTCATAAAATATGACAAGCGAAGAACTTTTAAAAAATTTGTATAAAAAAGATCCAACTGATTACGGTGTTTGCTTTCCACCAATATCAGCAGAAGACGGTTTATCAGTTTTAATAAATCATTTTCTTGGAGAAAATTGGTATACAGCTATGCCGGTTTCAACGGAACAAGTTTATACCGAAGCTATTTGTATGATACTTGATAATTATAAAGCAAAAAAATAATTTTTGTTAAATTATGTTAACTAAAAGGCAGTCTAATAGACTGCCTTTTTTTCGTATATTCAAGTATTTGTCAATTTTTTATAGTATTAACATCTACAATAATAAACACTTTAATAAGCTTTAAAATGCATAATTTATTTTAGCATATACTCACATATTCATAAAGATATATATTTAAAGTCACTGTATGAAAAAACGACACCTAGTAAAACCAAAACTTTCATATCAAATTGATGATATAAATGTTACGCCCACGTCTAAAAATTCACCAATGGGTAAGCATAGAATACATAGGTTTTTTATAAAGCCATTACATTTAAAGGTTTTAGAAAATAATATTATTTTTAAAAGATATATGGAAGACGATGATTATCTAGATTTTGTAGAAGCTATTTTTAGAATAGAATCAAGATTAGATGTAAATCCTAAAAGACATAATCGTATATATATTGAAAACATAGATAATGAAACAGTTTTAGGCAAAAAGTCTGAGTTAAAAGAAGCTAAAAAATTACACAAATGGAAATGTGCATATTGCAAAACAGATATTATTGCACATGAAGAAAACTTTTCACCCGAAAACTTTTGCTGTGAAAGATGTGCTAAAATATATTTAAATAAGTCAACAATAAAAACAGCAGTAATAGATTCTTCTTATAAGTTTTCTGAAATGCTTAAAAATAAAATAAAACGAAGAGAATATATTATAATCTCTTACCTAAAAGATAATTTAAAAACATGAAACTATTAAACTTTGATTCGTTCATAAACGAATCCGCAAATACTATAAAATTTATAAATAATATTTATGATTTTGACTACACAACAGTTGAAGTTAGTTTAAAATATGCAAAAACTGTTGGAGAAATATTTAAAGATACTTCTTTTAAAAAATTTGGAAAACAAACAAGCACAAACGTATTTGAATTTGATAAAACCAACAGATTAGCGGAATTTGTTGAAATGTTAATAGATGATCATAAGATTGATTCATCAGAATTGGAACTGTACTAAAATAAGAATAATTTAATGAAAATTATAAAAAGTTATGAAGACTTCTTAAATGAAGCAAAAGATGATAAAATTAAAAAATCATCAAAGCTAAATATTGTATTATTATCAAACATTAGTGATGAATCATACACGGTACCAGCACTTAAAAAAGAATGTGAGTCAAGAGGCATTAGTTTTGCTGTAGTTGATATTAATGCATGTACATTATCAGAACAAAAAGATAAAACAGGATTCATTTTAGAAGATAAGCATAAAACAAAGGTAAAAATCGATTCTGAGAAAACTGTGATATTAACTCGCCGTGGTGTTGTAAAAAATACGTATACTAGAGATTTAGTTAGTAAATTAGAAGATGCAAATTTCTTTGTTGTTAATACGCTTGATTCAATATTAGCATGCGAAAATAAATTCACAACATATTCATTATTTGTAAAGAAAGGTATTGAAACTCCTAGAACAGCAATTATTGACGGTGAAGATTCAATAGACAAAGCAGTTGAATTTATAGGAGGTGAATTTCCTCTTATATTGAAAATGCTTAGTGGTTCTCATGGTATAGGTGTTTCAATAATAGATTCTTTAGCGTCACTTAAATCAGTTTTACAAACTTTATGGAAAGTAGATCCTTCAATTGAAACTTTGGTACAAGAAAAAATTGAGTCAGACCATGATTTAAGAATTCATGTGTTATCAAAAAAGTTTAACTCACCTAAACCAACAGAAGATGATGCTGTTATCTTAGGGCAAATGCGCAGAAATAAAATTAAGAAAGATTTTAGAACTAATTACTCTCTCGGTGGAACAGTTGATAAAGTAGAGATTACAGAAGAACAAAAGAATTTAGCAATAAGAGCAGCACGAGCAGTAGGTTGCAATTGGTGCGGTGTTGATATAATAGTAGACAAGAAAAGTAAGAAAAATTATGTACTTGAAGTTAATTCTTCACCTGGTACACAAGGTCTTAAAAAAGCAACAGGTATAGATGTAGTTAAAGATGTGATTGACTTTGTTTTAGATAAAGAAAACTGGACTCGTTCAAAAAGAACTATTGGTTATCGTGAAGTTATAACTATTGAAGGTATTGGTGATATAGTTGCAAAATTTGATACTGGTAATGGTGCTCTTTCATCTTCATTGACTTATGATAAAATGAAAATTTCGGAGGATGGTAAAACAGTTACATGGTCTTTAGGTAAAAATGAATTTACGCATAAAATAAAAGGCACATCAAATGCTGAAGTTGGTAATGATGTACACGAAAGACCTATTATCGAAATAGACATTATTTTCATGGGTAAAAAATATGAAAATGTTAGAGTTTCTTTAGCTGATAGAAAAGATAAAAGTACAAAATTTTTAGCAAATAGACAATTTATGGAGAGACTTGGTGTATCTGTTGCACCTAATAAAACATTTATGCTTACGGAATTTGATGGCGAATATTCAGCAAAAGATACTAAAGGAGATAATCATTTAGGTATAAAGTTTATCCAAAAATAAAATAAAATAAAATATTATGAAATTACAAAACTTTGAAACTTTTATAAGCGAAGGTAAAAATTCTATGACAATTAATAATTTTTCATCTGCTTTTATCGAATTCTATTATTTTTTAAAAGATAATAAAAAATACATGGATGATGATACTATTAAGCATATACAAACGGCACTATCTTCTTTGGATAAAGCTTGGAAAAATGAATCAGAAACACATGGCGTAAATTTCACCAATGTAAAAGTTTTCTAAATATGAAAGGTATAAAAATGTTGAAAAATACATGATTAAATTAAAAAACACAAGATAATGACAATAAACGAAAACAAAAAACAGTTCCTTAAATTTGATGAATTCTTAAATGAAATGCTGATAGTGCCAAAAGATTCATCATATCTTGATTCGGTTATAGAATTTGTAAAAAAACATGAAAAACCAACAAATAATAAAGAATTTACTGAAAAAATACTAAAGGTATTAACTATAAGAAGAACTCAAAACGTCGGTAAAGTAGCAGACATATATAAAAATTTAATAGAGTATGTTAATTCACTTTTAAAATCAAAAACTTACATGAAGTTAGATGAATCTGTTAATGAATCACTTACACCTGATAAAGAAGTTCATGTAGGTGATATAGTAACAATTTATGGGAAGAGAAGTGAACAAAAGAAAATTGGAGATTCTTCATTTGAAATGGGTGGTTCTTATATAGGTAAGAAAGAATTTGCGCTTGAAATAGTTGTTGCTGAAGTTGGCAAAAATGACGGAAGAAACGTTATATATAAGTCATATTTTCTAGATGGTAAAGAATTAAATGCAAATGTAAACAATTGGTATTCAACACAAAAAGGAAAAGGTGAAAAATATTTACAAAAATTTGAAAAATAATCATTAAATTCATAAACTATTTTATACCATTTAGTGTATAATATTTTGAGTATTCAAATTAAAATTGAGGTTTAGTACTAAAGAGAGAAAAAGATTTACTCAAATATTTAATTTGTTTAAAGAATCCCTTAAGAGAGAAGTTTAAATTAAATATTGATTGTAATTAAGAATCCCTTAAGAGAGATATTTGTTTAACAAAGTTTAACTAAAAATAAATGAAAAAATCTTAACTATATTTTTGTAGTTAAGATTTTTTTTGTATATTTGTATATCATATTAAAATACACTATCATGTTAAGAATTGGATTTACTAATAAGTATTATACTCTTTGGGATATTTCGGAAGAACATAATTATTCAATATCGCCTTATGATGGAAAACCTTATATTTCTTCGGTTAGAACCTTTAACTCATATCGTCAAAATCTTTCATTAGATTTTGATAAAGCTGTAGGTAAATCAGGTATTTTAAATTTTGATCCTAATAAAGATTTTGATGTTAATTTACAAGGTAAGAGATCTTGGTATACGCCATTTATCTATAAAAAACCTACTATTATTGATAATGATAAAGACACAAAAATATTTTTTGGCAAATATAACGGCAAAACATTAGGTGAAATATTTGTAAATGATAAACAATATTATAAATGGCTTTTAGAGTCAACAGATTATCCTGGTTTACGTGTTATTATGGCGAATATGTCTTTATTTATTAAAGAAAGGCAAATTTCTTTTGAAAATTTGGAAAATTCAATTTCATTTTCACAAGGAGAAGACACTATAGAATTTTTATTTGTAAAAAATTTACAGAATACTCCTGATGGTTATTATACTAGACTTGAAGTTGATAGTAATTATTTTCTACATGTATACTTTCCGTTTGCCACACGTCATACATACAACGGTTATGATTATTATCTCCCTGTTGATAAAAAAGGACATTCGAAAAGATTAAAGAATAAAAACGTTGAAATTACGGGTGTATTTAGCGAGGTTGAATATGATTATGTATCATTATCAAGAACACAAACATTAAAAGTAAAAGATTTTAAAATCTTAAAAGATGTGAAATAAATTAAAAAAAATAATAAATATGAAAACTAAAAATGAAATCGCAATAAGTGTATTAGGTTTTTGTGGGAGAATGATAAGCTTTTCAAAAAGCACGTATTGTTTAAAAAACCCGAAAAATTTAGTCGTTTTTAACGCAAACATTTGTACAAAAAATGAAAAAATTTGGTTTGGTGATATTGACATCACTAAAGATAAAAAAATGTTATTTGAATTATCGCGTGAATTACAAGAAGATGTATACATTCTATATGAAATGGATGCCCGTTTTTATAATGAAGATAAACCTCTTATAGATAGACATGTTGTGTGTTTCACAGCAAACGGAAACATGATAATAGGTTCATCATACAAATTTCTTTTAGAAGATAATAAGTATGACCTGTAAACTTTTCATCTTTTTAAGTGTATAAACATTAAAAACAAATAAATGAATCCAAAAGCTGCTTTATGGACGGAACGTTACCGTCCATCTACTTTAACAGAACTTATTTTACCTAAACGTATATCTGATAAACTTTCAAATGGGTTGTATCAAAATATACTATTATATGGCAACTGTGGTAGCGGAAAAACTTCTGCTGCTAAAATTTTAGTTAAAGATAATCCACATTTATATATTAACTGTTCGACTGAAAGTTCAATAGAAGTTTTAAGAACTAAAATTGTTGAATTTTGCTCTTCTTTATCGGTATTAGATGGCGAAAAACAATTGAAATATGTTATATTTGATGAGATTGATGGTGTTTCGTCTGACCAATTTTTCAAAGGTCTCCGCGGAGAAATAGAACGATTTGCAAAAACAGCTCGTTTTATTGCAACATGTAATTATATTAACAAAGTACCTGATAATATACAAAGTCGTTTTGAATGTATTTCATTTGACTTTAATCCTGATGAATCTCTTGAAATAGAGAAACAGTATATTTTAAGAGTTTATCAAATTTTAAAAACGGAAGGTATTGGAATTGAAAAGGAAGCATTACTTGAACTTGTTAAACGAAAGTTCCCTGATATGCGTTCCATTGTTAATACGCTTCAAGGTTTTTATGCTGAAGGCAAACAAAAAATAACATTCAGTGATGTAACTAAATTTCACGGGGTACATAAAGATTTGTTTGAATTTATTTTTGCAAATAAAACAGAAGTTGAGAATTACCAATATATTGTGTCAAATTATTCTAATCGTGTAGATGATGCAATTGCTGCATTAGGACAAGATTTTCTTGAATTTATTAAATTGGAAAAACCGCTAATATATCACAAAATTGGTGAAATTTGTTATGAAGTAAATAAACATTCATATGAATTACGATTTGTGATAGATCCAGTGATCACTTTACTTTCTCTTGTGTTTAAATTACAAATGATCATTAAAAAATAAAAATGAATAAATATACTTTACTAATTGATGGCAATTTTTGGTTAATGAAGTCATTTCATATTTGTCAAAAAATTAAAACGGGCAAAGCTCTTAATTTTATTGATGAACCTGAAATAGATAAACAAGTCATTCTTTGGAAAATGTCTCTTGATTTTAGTGCTGAGATAAAACGTTTTTCTTCAATAATTGATAGAGTTGTATATACAGTTGATAATAACTCTTGGCGTAAACGATACGAAGCTGATGTTGAATATAAAGGAAATCGCGTACAATCAACAGATGTTGATTGGAAAATGTTATTTGATGTACATGATGATTTTGTAAAAGGATTGCAATCATCAGGCGTTATTGTAACACGATTAAATGGTGCAGAAGGAGATGATTCTATTTTTGCGTGGTCAAGTTACTTAAATTCAATTGATAAAAATTCTATTATTGTTTCAGGTGATAATGATTTACTTCAACTGGTTTATAAAAATGGAGAAACCAATACAATTTATTATAATAAATTTGATAAAAAACTTCATACACCTATTGGATTTGAAAAACTTTTAAATAATGTTTCGTCTGATGAAGTTGTTGATATATTTAATATGTCACCTAAAGATATGATAGATATTAGAAATGATATTAAAACAATTATAACAAAAGATAAAATTAAAATTGATGAAATAAATCCTAATGAATTTGTTTTTGCTAAAATTTTAAAAGGTGATGACGGCGATAATGTTACTCCTCTTTATGTAAAAATGAAAGATACTAAAGGTGGTCTTAAAAGATTCAAAGTAACAGATAAACATTGTGATGAAATTCTTAAGCTTTACAAGAAAGAATATATGTCTGTTAAAGAAATGCATTTTTTTGAAGATGAACATATTGAAATGATATGTACATTTGCTAAAATTATTATCAAGATTGACGATAAAGACATTTCTGAATTGATTACGAAATGGAAAATGAATCGTGACTTAATGTTTTTACATAAAAAATGTTTACCTGCTGTTGTGTATGATTCTTTAATGGAACATATTGAAAATTCACAACATTTTTTAGGTGGCATTGCATTACATAATTTAATGCAAAAAGATAATATATTAAAAGAAACATGTTATGAATTTGATTCATATAATCCATTAGTTGATGGTATTGCTGTTAAGTCTTTTAAAAAGAACACAGATACAAGAACAGTTGAAGTTACTGCTGAAGAAAATTCAAATGAAGGATTTAATGATTCATTTTGGGATAACCTATTAAAATAGATCACAATGACACCAGAAAAAGAAAATTTATTAAAAATAAATTCGTTAAAGGAACTTAATGAAAACATCAAAAATTTAACAAAAGAAATGAAACGTTCTAATCAGTTAAACGAAAGATTTTTAATTTCAGAAAAAAAGAAAACTTTAATAGAATCTAAAGGTACAAATTAAAAAAAGCTATGATACCTTTATTTGATATGACAAACGCTATGTTCAGTAACACAAAGTTATATGACACATATAAAACAATTGATAAGCGTAGGAATGCTTTTATGATAAATAGATTTTTTTCTATAAAACATCCTACAACAGCACAGTCATTAAATTTCAATGGGATTAATTCCGTTGCTGTTGTTGATTTATGGCAAATATTTGCTCGCAGAATAGGTAAAACACCTGGGTGGTTTTATACAAAAACTAAAAAAACAGAAGCAGAGAAAGCAAAAGTATGGGAACCTGATGAAGATATTAAACGTATCTATATGGAAAAGCATCAACTAAAAGAAGATGAATTTAAACGAATAGTTAAATGGAATGAATCTGAATTGAAAGCATATTTTGCAAAATTAAAAAAACAAATGAATTACTAAATTTTCTATGACCGTAATGAGCAGTTGGTAGCGAATCCCTTAAAATGGTTGGTACACGGAGGTTCGAGTCCTTCTAGATAATTTCAAGAGCAACTTAAGTTGCTCTTTTTTGTGTATATTACCACAAAGATATATAAATTAAAATAGCGATGAATTTTACATACATTATAAATGCAAATAATGTAACTTATAATAATGGAGATACACTTAGAGTAGATTTTAGTGAAGATTTTAGAAATATAAAATCCCTTAACGGTGTTAACTTTAAATTTTCAGATAATCCTACCTCGGATATTTATCATGATATTTTTATACGTTGGACTTATGATGTTTTAACGGTAGGTAAAACAATGGGTAAACCAAATATTGTGTGGTCGTCATGGGTTCAAATAATCAACGCGAACGGCTATGTTTCTGATATATTTAACATATTTACAAAAATAGTAAAAGAAGAAGGCATTTCGTTTGATATTCAATTTAAGTGTGTAAGAAATTCGACAACGGTTGGATCCAGAACACTTGATAATATTGTATTAAATTTTACACAAGCTTTACCAAACAATGAATATGAAATAGAAGATGAATCATGTTCTAAATCAGCAATTTGTTCTAATACATCAAATTTAAATTCTGGTATTTTAATTAATTCGGTTGATAATTTATTTTCTCCTTATAATGTAACCGATTCTGCTAAAAAGCTGTATTTTGATATGTGCTGTGCTGTTTCTGATATGTTTGGACATTGTGTAAGATATTTTAAAACTTCTCCAAATATAGATTCAGCTGATAGTATACTTAAAGAGTACTCTTTATTTAATGTGTCAGATGTAAAAGATATTAAAATACTTATACCTGATAACGAGTTACCTGATAATTCAATAAAGTATGTTCCGTATGATATGGATTTTGGTGATTCATTCGAGATTCATATAGTTAAATCACAATTTCAAACAGCGTTTGGCCAAAATTCATTACCTGAAGAAAAGGACTTTTTGTATTTTCCTCTTATGGATAGAACATATGAAGTACATTCCGCATATTCGCTTAAAGATTTTATGGGTATAGAGGCATATTATAAAGTTTCTTTATTTAAATGGCAAGATAAACAAAATGTATTAAGAAGCGCAGAAATAGATCATTATATTGATGATATGCACGTTAATTTAGAAGAGATACTTGGTTCTAACACATCAGATGATTTTATGAAGGTTACTAAACCACAACAAAATCAAACTAATACTGTTGGCAATTCAGATTACACTAGATTATCTATTAATTCTAAATTACAAATAATTAAAGAAGATATAAAAAATTATCATAACATAATTGCACAAGATTATTATGATCTTAAGACAAGATTAGGTGAAAATGAAGTTGCTTTAAATTATAAGCTTATTGCAAAACAAGATATTACTGAAAATAGATCATTCACAATGTGGTTTAAACCAAAACATACTTTAAATGATCGTAATGAATATGACACGCTAATATCAGGATATGATTATGATAATTCAGTTGGACATTTGCTCAGATTAAAGTATAATATGGGTTCAATTTCAAAAATACAAATGAATCTTAATTCAACTTTGTATGAGTTTGACAATTTACCTGTACTATCAAACAAATGGTATTTTATTGTTGTTAATGTGATGAATGAATTTGGTCAACTGTCATTACATCTTTATGAAATGAATGAAATTGCAACAAAAACTACCAACTTAAAAAAATTATACACAAAGACATTAAATTTAACACCTATTAATATAAGTGGTCCTAATTACAAACTTATTTCAGGAACACTTAATTTAACTAATATACGAGTTTGGTCGGAATCAATAGAAGAAGAAAAACATTCAATAATAGCGAATCAATATCTGGTTAAAGATTCACATTTAGCACTTTTAATAGATAATGCAGTTAAACCTTTAAATGTCACAAGACAAATGATGAGATAATATGAAAGATGATACAAAACAAGAACTTAAAGAATCTATAGATTCATTATTAAACCCAACATCAGATGATGATAATGTAGTAAGTCAAAATACATTACCGTCATTTAAACCTAAAATTGCACCTATTGATTATGTTGATGTTACAACAAAAAGTGCAAACAAAGCAAGAGGTGTTGTTAATAATTTGCTTAAATTTTACTTATCTTCTGATGTAATAAATAAAAACGAATACATACAAGCTAAGGCAAACCTAGAAGCGGTAACATTAGGAAACTTAATAAACCAAGTAAAAATTGCAGATAGAGCAATACAAACATTAATGTCTACTATAGATAGCGGTGAAACTTCACCTAGAATGTTTGAGGTTTTAGCTGGAATGCAAAAAACAATGCTTGATATTATGAAACATCAAACATTACAAGTTTTAGCAACAGAAGAATCTATTAAAAAAATTAAACGAGACATTGATATATATGCTGATGAAAGAGACAAAACCCCTAAAAAATTTGAAATTTCAGGAGGTCCTACACAAGTTAGAGGTACTCGTAATTTAATGAAAGATATACAAGAAGAATTGGGAAATAAAGTAGACGAAGATGACGAATAATAAACAAAACAATCTGCCTATATTAGGGCATTTCAAAACATATAAAGAGTATATTGATATTAAGGGACATAATGATAGATTTTTTGACCCTTTGCAAATTACTTCTTTAAATGATAATTGTATTTACTTGACTTTTGATACATGCCCAACAAAAATTGTTTCATATGATGTCATAAATTGGCTACATGAACACGAAATAAAACATACAATTTTTTTAAATGTAAAATGGTATGAACTTAATTCCGATAAAGATTTGTTATTTTTAAAATCGCCTTTATGTTCTATTGGAGGTCATGGGTTTAATCATAAAAGACCATTTCATATGACATTTGATGAACAATATGAAGATGTTGCTAAATGCAAATATTTCATTAAAGATAATTTAGACATTGATATAAAATGGTACAGGGTTCCTTGGGGTAGACCTAATGAAGATACTCACAAAATCCTTTCTACTTTAGATTTAAAATTTGCGTCTTGGTCAGGATATGTATCAGATAAACAATCGTCATCAGTTAGCTTTGACACAAAAGAAGCAACAATTGATTATGTTAAAAATCATTTAAAGGGTGGCGAAATTTTAATATTTCATATAAACGGCGAAGGTAATAATACACTGGAAATAGTACAAGAAGTTGTGAAAGAAATAGAAAATAAATTCAAATTTGAAAGTCTAAAAATATGAAATTACTTAAATCATATAAAGAATTCAGTGATATGTTAATAGGAGAAGGACTTATAAAATTCCAATGGATTTGTATAAATCAATGGTTTTATATATAATATCTGAATATGTATCTTACATAAATTTGTATGATCCTGTTGTCGCCAAAGAATTGTCCAAAAAGTACAATGTAAAAATAGAAGAGGATTTTAAGCCTTTTAACAAAGATGTTGAGTTAGACACAACATTAGAAGGATTACCTCAAAAAATAAGAGACAATTGGAAACTAGAATTTGGTTACATAAGATTAATCATTGATTGTGAATCTAAAATTTGGGGATTACGTCCTAAAGTTAATGCTTCTTACGAAGAGTCTTCAACAAACGGGATCCCAGGATATTTTACAATTAACCCAAGAACACTTAAAGAATTGTGTTCAACAAAATTTTCAATATCGGAAATTGAATCTTTATTTGCTACTTTAAAGACTACTGTTTATCATGAAATAACACATGCTGTTCAGCATAATTCATTAAAATGGCTTGATAGAAACCAAGTAGGTAAAAGTAGAATCATAAGAGATAACCCATTATCATCAAAAGAAGATCGTCGTTTAGAATATCTTTCGGCCGAAGTTGAATTTGATCCAACAATTAAGTCAAAGATTACACAATTCCAAAAGAAATATGCTGGTAAAGATTTACAGAAATCATTGGCAATTTTTGTTGGTGCAATACAGGTAGGTGATGATAAGGGTGATGAGTTTTTCTTAGCACTTAAAAAAACAAATATGAAACAGTGGAAAAGAGCGGTTAAAAAATTCTATCTTAACTATGAGTTAAATATAGATACGCTCTTGAATACTATACCAAACTAAATTATGGCAACATTAGAACAACTTGCAAAATCAGATGAGATATTAGAAAAATCGGATAATACAAAAACTGTATGGACAACCGAAAGGGTTGATAAAACAGTCACCGCAATGGAAGAAGGTTATGATATTAAAGATAACCCGTTTTTTGAAGGTGATGTTAATTATAGAAAAGGCAATATTGTATTTGAATATTCTGAATGGGAATATGATGAATTGAAGAGATGTGCTAAAGATGTAGTTTATTTTGCAAATACTTACTGTAAAGTAATGACAGATGATGGTTATCAACAAATAAAACTAAGAGATTATCAAGAAGATGTTTTAAAAACATATCAGCAATCTAGACACACAATATTTTTAAGTTGCAGACAGTCAGGAAAAACTATTTCTTCCTCAATTTTTTTATGTTGGTTTTTGATATTTCATTATGAAAAAAATGTTCTTTTAATGGCAAATAAAGGACAAACAACTAAAGAAATTGTTGATAAAATTAAAAACATTCTTGAAGGATTACCCTTTTTTCTAAAACCAGGGATCATGAAAAAAGATGTTACTGCAATGACTTTTGATAATAAGTGTAGGTTAATTTCACAAAATACAACTAAATCATCAGCAATTGGCTTTACCATTCATTTATTATTTCTTGATGAGTTTGCACATGTACCAGAAAATATAAAGAGATCTTTTTATTATAATGTATATCCTACACTTTCATCTTCTAAAATCTCAAAAATAATAATCACATCTACAACGAATGGTTATGAATTATTTCAAGAACTATACCAAGCGGCTGAAGATGGACTTAATTCATATACACCTATTAGAGTGGATTGGTGGGATGTTCCTGGAAGAGATAATGCTTGGAAGGAGAAAGAAGTTGCGGATTTAGGTTCAGAGGAAGCATTTAATGAACAATATGGTTGTACATTCTTGAAATCTTCTTCTTTATTACTTGATGGAGAACAAATTATTCAAATGGAAGCTAGAAAAAAAGATTTTGTTTTTAGGGAAATAGAAGAATTAGATGATTTAAATATAGACTACTCTCAATTAAAATGGCATCCAGATTTTGATTTGGCCGAGTTCCACGACCCTACAAAATTCTTTGTTATAGGACTTGATTTATCAGAAGGTGTAGGTAGAGATTATACCATTGCAAATATATTTAGAATTGATTTAATAGATAGTATTTATTTAGATCAAATCAAAAATCTAAGTTCATTATCAGATTTTTTCGGTTTAACACAGATTGGTATATTTAGATCAAATGAACATCCGTTAGGTGAATTTGCTAAAATTTTATATGCATTATCTGTTGATATTTTCGATTCTGAAAATCTACGTTTATTATTAGAATATAATACATACGGTGCCGAATTAATATCTAAATTATTACTTCTTTATCCTGATTACAATGACTTTGACGAAGAAATATTTGTTAAGTTTAAACATAGACATAATTCAAAAATAAAAGAATATGGCGTAAGATATAATTCAGAAAATAAACCTTTATTAGCTGAAAAATTTAAAGATATTACATCTAAGGGTAGAATGATTTTGTCGGAGACTCATACATGTAATGAAGCTAAAATGTTTTCTAGAAAATCAAATGGCACATTTTCTGCACAGTCAGGTAATGATGATATTATGATGTCTTCTATAACAACAAGTGCCATTATAGATACGCTTGATTTTATTGAAATTACTGAAGAATTATATGATTTTTTAGATGAATTTACACAAAAGAAACTTGATAAAATTCAAGAAAAATTCGAGAAGAATGATGATGATATTTATGACATTTTCTAAATCATTAAAAAAAGAAAGATATATAAACTAAAAACAAACTTATATGGCAATATCTCCATCGTTAAAACAATTTAAAAGTTCAGGTGTATATCGTATAACTAAAGATAATTCTCAGGTTATAGGTACTACTTCTGTTATTACTAAATTGATTCCAGGTTTTTCTAAAAAGGGACCTTTCAATACGCCTATTTATATACAAGATAAGAAATTTTTCTTAGATGTGTTCGGCGATATTGATAAAAAATTAGAGAGAAATGGTTCGTTTTTTCATAGAACTGCGCTTGCAGCTTTAGATTCTGGTCCTATTATTGCACTTAATCTTCTTAAGTTCGATGATACTCTTGATAATACTTCTTATGCAGGTATTTCTGTAAATGCATCAATACCAAACACTACTGTTAAATCTACACCAGTGACAAGTTTATTTAATACTGATAAATTTTGGTATGCTGATCCTAGTGCTCTTAAAGACGTAAATTCTAATGCTGAAACTGTACCTTCTCGTGAACTTATTGCAATTTCTAATATAGGTAGAAAACCTATTTCTGTTATTGTTAGAAAATCAGATACGGTTGGATTTGATATTTCAGCAAAAGATTGGTATGGTCAAGAAGAGATTCCTTCATTTATAAATGAAACAGATTATATGTCTGATTATATGGTTGATGTTATTGTGGTTGATGGAAATTGGTCAAATTATACTGCTTTATCAATTGACCCTACATACGGTGAATTATTTGATTTAACAGGTTTAAAGAAAGACTATGTTGATAAATTTGGAAATACAAAAGATGCACTTACAACATTTCTTAATCTAAGTACAGTTAATGTATTAGGTGTATATTCTGGTTCAATTATACCTGATTTTACTGATAAAACAGGAAATGCTATATTTATTGAAGATTTAGTAAATCTTGAAACTAGTAAAACAGGGTTAATGATTTCTGTTAATCGTGATTTAATTGACTCAGTTGATGATGTATTTTCAGGCGGTTTAGTTGATACAGTTGGACATACAATAGAATCTGAGGCACCTTCACAAATTAATTTCTTATCTTATTTTGGTAATATTACCGATACATTGGGATATACTACAAAAATGGGTACATCTGAGGTCGAGAGTGGATATGCTCAACCAGCAACAGTATCATCTGACTATTTTGTATTCAAATCAAATTTAGTAGTTGGTCCTTCAGGTGCAACTGGTATAAATGCTACTTTGTCTGCATCTTCAACTATAACAGGTGCATCAGGTTACACTGCAGGAAGATATGACACTATTGAAATTTTATCAACTTCAAATGCATTTCCATCAGTTGAACACTTTAAATCATTTGTTAATGCAATAACTGAGGGTAAATCTTATATACAATGTTCTGCTCATCTTATAGGTGGTACTACAACTGCTGTTAATTTTGCACATGTTGTACAAAAAACATATGATGCAAATCTTGGAAAATTAACTTTGAAAATTACATTAAGATTAGCTGCAGATAGCGGTATAACAGGTCCTAAAACCGACGCACAAGGTTATCTTTATATGTCAGCTGGTGGTATTAAAGTAATTGTTAAAAATGACTGGGTTAGAGTAAATAATAAAGATATATACGCAGGACAAGATTCTGATTTATATGCAGATTACTTAAACGGTATTGTAACAGAAGAAGATAAAGCAATTGTTGATGGCGATATTAATGAAGTATTTGTTGTTGATAGAACATACACAAACGATTTAAGTACTTTCGATGCTGTGTTTATGGTTGGTGCTGCTGCAGTACTTTCTTCTAAAGTTAACTATGTTAAAATAAGTACACCTACAACAAATATTAAACTTACTGATGATACATTTGATATTATATCTTATGTAGGTAATGTAAATGAATCTATTGAAACAGATTTAGCACTAACTGATTATATTAACTTGACAAATGTTGTTTGGTTAGATAATACAGAAGATAATGGATTAGGCGTAGGTTGGTGGACAGGTAAAATCATCAAAGGTCAATATTTAGTACAAGCTTTTGCTGATGGCGAAGATATTGTAAAAATTAATCCGTTGACAGGAAAAAGTCGTTTAACTAAAATTTTGTCTGTTATTGAAGATACAAATCCTCTTTCAGCAACATACAAAAAAATTAAAGTTACTGCCGCTAATCCTATATACATTTCAGCTGAAAAAACAGTAGAACGATACAAAGACATAAGAAATTTTGTAGATCATTATCGTTTCACGAAACTTGATGGTTATTCATTAAGAGATGCGCAAATACCAAATGGTACCCTTGCTCGTCAAAATGAAATTCTTGATTGTATTTGGAACACTAATTTAGCTAATGCATTAACAGATAAAGAAGTTATAACTTATCGTTATATAATTGATACATTTGAAGGTGCAATTGAAGGAGAATCAAAAAGTCGTTTAACTAGACTTGCAAAAGAAAGAGAAAATGCTTTCGCTATTCTTAATATGCCATCTGTTAAACAATTCAAAGATTCAATTAATCCATTATTCAAATTTAATTCTACTTCAAATTTTGATGCATCATATATAGCAGAAGGTGGTAATATATCACTAAATCCTTCAAATATATTTAGTATGCCAACGATTGAAAGTGGATCTAGCTTCGGTGCATTTTATGGACCAAACTTGATAATAAGAGAAAACGGTACAAATGTATCAGTTCCACCTGCAGGATATATTTCTAATTTGTATGCAGCAAAATGGGTAAATGGTTTACCTTATGACATTGTCGCAGGTCCTCGTAGAGGTGTTGTTTCTGCACAAGGTTTGTATGGTGTTGAATATAATTTTGACAGAAAAGATTTAGATATTATAGAATCATTTGGCTACAATGCAATCTTGAACAAACGTGGTTTAGGATTAGTAATTAATGCAAATGGTACTGCTCAACAAAATATTAAATCAGCTTTATCACAAGCACATGTAACAGAATTAATTATTTACTTACAAGATTCTATTGAGGAAATACTTAAAAACTACAGATGGGAAAAAAATACAGTACAAGCTCGTTTAGAAATTAAAACGCTTGTTGATAATTTAACTGCCCAAATTGAATCTGATGGCGGTGCATACAGTATCGTAAGTGTTATGGATAACACTAATAACACTGATGAAATAATTGATAATGACATGGGTATAATTGATACTTATATTGAACCTACTCGTGGAATGGGAACATTAATACAAAGAACAACTATATTAAAAACTGGCGCCATTGCAAGGGGCCAGTTTTAAAAAAGAACTAAAATAAAAAATTAATCATATGTCACAAGAAGGACTTCCTCATTACAAAACGGCTAAAGCTGCAATGAAAAACTATGAGCCTGTTTACCAAAATTTATTTGAGGTTAAAATCATACCACCTGTTGGTGCAAGAGCAGGGTCTGAACTTTTAATTCAACATGTAAATAAAATCAGTGGTTTAGTTCATGATATTTTAGCAGACGATACAATTAAACAATCGTATAAATTTGCTAAGCGTTCATATGCTAAAACTCCTGAAGATACAACTACACCTGATATTGAAATTTCATTCTCTCTTAACCTTAGTGAATCTAATGAATTGTATATTTATAAAACTCTTCGTAATTGGTGGAGATTGGTTTACAATCCTCTTACGGGTGAACAAGGTTTAAAGAAAGATTATAGTGGAGATGCTGCAATTATTGTTACAAATTATAACAGAAAAGGCGATATATTTTGGCAAAGAACATTTCATGGTATTATACCTAAAGGACCAATGCCAGAAATTGCCGGTGATTATTCATCATCTGAAGCAGTAGAAGAATTTGCTGTAAAATTCTCTTCTGATTGGTGGGAAGAAAACATTGTATAAACAAAATGACTTTTAAGTGTATAATAATTAAAAATTTAATGAAACACTTAATTTTAATATTATTAATCTCTATGTCTTCTATATGTTTTTCACAAACTATAGGAGGCATTGGTTTATCTAAGGATGGCGTAGAATTTTGTATCGGTTCTATACAAGATAATAACTTATATGTATCTACTGATGTGAAATTTCCATTACATGTAAATTCAGTAGGTTATATGAATGTTGGCTTAGGTTATAAATTCAATAGAAATTTAATTTCATTTAAGGGTGGATTTTATTCACTTTATAAATATGAATCATTAAGAATTCAAATAGGCACAGAATATTTGATTAAACTTAGAAATGCTTATATCGGATTATCTTATTTAAATGACCAAAAATTAACAATAAAGACACTTTTAATTATTGGTTAAATTTAACTTTATTTAACTAAGTATTCTATTAAATATTTTGTAGTTTAAGAAAAATTTATTATATTTGTATATCAATTTAAAACATAAAAACATGAACTCTTATTTAGCACGTATTCAAACTTCAGGAAAATTTATAATGTATCAATCACCTAAAAAACTTCGTCTTCATGAAATTGTGCAAATTGACACAGGTGATTTTATTTATGACGCAATTATTATTCAAGTAGGTCTTCCTACTTTCAATTAAAATCATTATTTATGCTTAAATATAATGAATTTCTTTTAGAGTCAAATAAAGACAATTTAGTTAATACTATTCTACAATCACTCGAACAAACTCTTACTTCAATGGTTGAACGAATAGAGTCTGCTGCTATAGCAAAGGGCGGAAAAATGTTTTCTAATTACCAAAAAGAAATGATTAAACTTAATCTTACATATGATTTGGTTAAGTCAATTGAAATTTATACTCTTCCTACGGATGTACTTGTTTCATTTAATTGTTATACTTCAGTAAAAGGAAACATTGAAATAAATGCAAAAATAAATAGAGGAGAAGATTCGTATTATTTTACAACAGAAGCTATTTATGCTGGTGGTTACAATATTCAAAAGTTACATTATCGTTATATCACAAAAACTAGTTTGCCTCGCACTAAATCTGATACAATATCAAAAATTTATGCGGAAAAGATTAAGAAAATGACAAAGTTTGAAAAGATTAATTCTGAAATAGAAAGTAATTTAAAATCAATTGCTTTAGACGATGAAAAAATTACTAAAAACTCTTCATTAACGGATGATCAAATTTTAGAAATACTTATTAAAGAAGATAAATACAGGACACTTACTAAAAAATGGGAAGAAATACCTGATGATGCTCCAGCAAAAGAATATGGTAAAGAAAAATGGGAAAAACACCAAAAAGAATATGTTGAAGATTCTATTAATCGCTGGAAAATTATAAATATTAAATGGTCAAAAGACCATAAAGAAGCAATGATTAAAAACAACATAAAACTTAATCAAAAACTTAATTCTTTGATGTAATGAAAGATGTAATACGCGAATTAAGTTACAAAAAAGAAAGTACATGGAAAGATACTGATGAAGATAATGCATTATGCAGCATCTGTAACAAAAGAACAAATCTGTGAAATAGAAAAACATTATGCTTGTAATTAAAGTAGACGGAGAAGAATATTTAGAGGTTCCATTGTTAGGCAATGTTGAAGTTTTTATTGATGATAAACTTGTTTGGGATAATATTAAAGTTACTCAAAATAGAGATGATTTTCAAAGAGGTGATAAACTAGTTATTATTCATACATCATATCAAGATTTTAAATTAGCAAATGGTATAAACAATACAGTAAAAAAAGTATATAACAATATTCTTGCCGAAAAAGGTGAAGTTGTTACTTTCGAATCTTATGGTGTTAAAACATCATGTCCTACAGAGTCAAGATGGATTAGAACAAAGGAATATGCAGATTGCGGTATTGCTGATATTTTGGTAAGAAAACTTATTTAACAAAATTTAACTAAAATAAATGAAAAATTCTTAATTATATTTTTGTAGTTAAGAATTTTTTTGTATATTTGTATATCAAAATTAGTAATCATTAAAACATAAAATCATGAACAACCACGTAATTTCCTCAGTTGCTTTAGGTGCTACTATTAACTCTGAAAAAAATAACAGCGGTGCCAATTTCACGCTAAAATCTATTAAAACTGGAAAAGAATACAGTTACAAAATTATTCGTTCTCAATACAATGGTAATTGGTATACTCACATTAAAGTTGAAACAGGTTACCAAAATTTCAAAAGATTAGGTACTTATTATAAAGGCAAAATTCGTAATAAAAAAGAAGTTATTAACTCGCCTTCAGCTGTTGCTATTGCATTTGTTCTTGATAAAGTTGAACATTCGGAATTCAATTATCTTGATGAAAGAATGCAACTGATGCACCAAGGTAAGTGTTTGTGTTGCGGTAAACCTCTTACAGACTCTCATTCAATTGAAATAGGTTTAGGTCCAATTTGCGCAAATCGTTAAAAATATGAAAACATTTGAAGTAAAGAAAAAAGTTAAGTTTGGTAGCGATGATTTTCATATTTGGCATAAAGTTATATGTACAAACCCCAAAGGCATATTTTTTGTACACTTAGTAACTTACGATAGATTGTTTTTATCAAATAAAGAATGGAGTAACGAAAAGGGTATAAAAAGATTTTGGGTGGATAAAAAATATTGTAAAGTATATGCAAAGTATTAACATGTTTGCTAACGACTACAAATAATTACAGGTTTTTATTTTAATATACAAATAAATATGAAATTTAAGTCATTTAACCCTCTTATTTGTTTTAAATCAACACAAGATGAACAATATTACATTATAGTTGATGGTGTGTGGCATCCAGTTGAACGATATTATGATATTCCTGAACTTTTAGAAATGCATGAAAAAATTTCTTATGGAACACAAGATATAGTAAAGTCACCAGTCAAGTCATATACAGTTGAGGGTAGTAAAGGTTCAATTTATGAGGTTACTGTTATGAACGGTATTTGGAACTGTACTTGTCCTGCTCATTCATTTAGACGAAGATCTGATTGTAAACATATAACACAAATAAAAACAACATTAAAACAATGACAAAATTTCCCTTAATAATAAAAACTAAATTATGATTATAGGATCTATAGGAGATGTTCATGGAAGATCTTCCTGGAAAAATATGATAAAAACTAAAATTGTTGAAAAATGGATTTTTTTAGGAGATTATCTTGACTCTTTTGATAAAACAAACGAAGAAATACAACACAACTTTTTAGACATTATAGAATTTAAGAAACAAAATCCTGATAATGTAATATTACTTCTTGGTAATCATGATGTTCAATACTATCATCACCCATCGCAAATAGGCGAATTTCGTTGCAGTGGGTATAGACCAGAAGCTCATTTTGATTTGTATGAAATATTTAATAAAAACAAGGAATTGTTTCAGTTTGCATATTCATATAAAAATCATTTATGGACCCATGCTGGAGTACAACACTCATGGTTTATTAATGTATTTAAAGGTGACACTTCAAAAGACATTGCAATGCAGTTAAATGAACCTTCTGATAGGATACAATACAATGCATTATTTGATGTTGGACATCTTAGAGGCGGTAGATGTAATACCGGTGGCCCTCTATGGTGTGACTTTAATGAACTTAAAAAACCGTTAAAGAATGTTAATCAAGTTGTAGGTCACACTCACAGAAAAGACATATATCAATATGTTAATAAAGTATACAACGCATCTGTATATTTCATTGATGTACAAAAAGATGATGTTGATGACAAATTTCTAATACTTTCAATTTAAAACTATGGAAAAATTCACATTAAATCATTCCACAAAATGCATAAGTGTATATGAAGGATGTCTTTTGTCTGATATTATGGCACATTTTATTAAAATGCGATTAGATATGACAGATTGGACATTAAAACCAATTACAACAATATTCACACAAAATAGACCTGTTATAATCAAAGAGGGAACTAATTCAGATCCGTATTTTAATCCACCTCCAACAATTTACATGTGAAAACTATTAAGAAAAATAAGTGTATAATAATTAAAATAGAACTAATATGATATTTGAATTTTTTAAGAAAACTGAATGTCCTCGTGTTGAACTTGTAAAGGACTTAATAGAAGATCTTGATGATCTTTATGATGATATGAGATCGATCGACCTATCGGATAAATATTTACAAAGTGACATGTCAAATGAGCGAGAATATAAAGAATATTTAGAACTTACAAGTAAAATTGCAATTCGCGAAAAAACAATAGCAGAACTTCTTAAATGAGAACAAGCATAATTTCAGCGTTTCCGGGTTGTGGTAAGAGTTATTATTATGAACAAAACAAAGAAACTTGTTTAGACTTAGATTCTTCAAATTTCGGTTGGTGTATACAAGAAGATGGTCAAAAAGTTAGAAATCCTCATTTTCCAAGAAATTATATTGAACATATAAAAAGTAACATAGGAAGATATGATTATATTTTTATTTCTTCGCATGAAGAAGTTAGAAAAGCTCTTTTAGATGAGTGTATATTTTTCTATCTTGTCTATCCTTCTTATGAAATGAAAGACATGTTCATTAAAAGATATAAGGAAAGAGGAAATAATGATAATTTTATAGATCTTCTTACTAATAATTGGCATGATTGGATAACTTCTATTTGGATGACACCTTCAATTGGGTTTAAAAAAATTAAAATGACGGAAAAATATTTAGGAGAACAACTTAAAAATAAACTTATTTAAAATAAAAACAAATTTGCGACAAATGTGTACAATATTTGTCGCAATTTTTTAAATATGAAAAAAGAACATAACGAAATTTCACAAAAATACAAAGTACTATCAGAAGTAGAACATGTTTTAACACGTCCAGGTATGTACATTGGTTCAAATAAAAGACATGAATCTACTGAGTATATTTTTAATGGCTCAAAGTTTGAACCTAAATTAATTGAATACATACCAGGGTTTCTTAAATTATTTGATGAAATTATTTCTAATTCAGTGGATGAATCAAAACGAAATATTAACCTTAATCAAATAATAGTAAGAGTTGATAAAAAAACAATTTCAATACGAGATAATGGTGGAATTCCAGTAATTAAACACACTGAACATAACAAATGGATTCCAGAAATCATTTTTTCTCAATTAAGAGCAGGTTCAAATTTTGATGATACTGAAAAAAGGGTTTTAGCAGGTACGAATGGTATTGGTAGCGTTCTTACTAATATTTTTTCAACTCGTTTTACTGTTATAACAGCTGATGGGAAGAATCAATTTACACAGACCTTTTCTGATAATATGTCAAACAGATCTGCTGTTAAAATTACACCATCCAATAAAAATTTTACAGAAATTTCATTTGATGTAGATTTTAAAAGGTTTGGTATGAAAGACATTGATGACGATCATTTAAAACTTATAGAAAAACGTGTTATTGATATTGCAGGTTGTAATCAAAATTTAAAAGTTTCTTTTAACGATGAACGTTTTAAATTTAAAACATTTAAAGAATATGCAGAATTATATACAGATGGTGTGTTTTTTGAAAGATCTGATAACTGGGAGGTTGCTGTAGGACATTCACAATCAGGACACAAACAAATTTCTTTTGTTAACACCGTTGAAACGAAAGATGGCGGAACACACGTGAATTACATTTTAAATCAGATAGTGGAAAAACTTAAAGCAATTCTTAAAAAGAAACACAAGGTTGATATTAAACCATCTGATATTAAAAATCATATGATCATTTTTATTAATTGTGCTGTTAATAATTCTGGGTTTTCTTCGCAAACAAAGGAAAAACTTATAACAGAAGTTAAAGAATTTGGTACATCACATGAAGTTTCTGATAAATTAGTTAAACAAATTTTTGATTCAGAAATCATTAAATCACTACTTGATTGGATAGACAAAAAAGAACAAGCTGAGGAAAGGGCATTATTACGCAAAGCTTCCAAGGATTTAAGTGCAACTAAAATCAATAAGCTTATAGATGCAAAAGAAAGAAATGATAGGTCTAAATGTAGTCTTTGTATATTCGAGGGCGATTCAGCTGTGACGAGTGTAAGAACACATAGAGATCCTAATTTGATAGGTGCATTTCCATTAAGAGGTAAAGTAATGAATGTTAATGGAATGAAACCTGCAGATGTTCTTAAAAACGTTGAGCTTAAATCAATTATAGCAGCAATGGGTTTACGAATAGGTGAAAAAGCAGAAAGTCTTCGTTACGGTTCTATACGCATATATACTGATGCTGACCCCGACGGTTCTGGTGCAATCACTTCTTTACTTATAAATTTCTTCCTTCGTTATTGGCCTGAACTTTTTAAAGAAGGCAGAATATATCAGGTATTAACACCTATAGTTGTTGCAAAAAAAGGTAAAGACTCTTTAAATTTTTATACACAAGAAGATTATGAAATATGGGAGAAAAAAACTGTTTTACGGGGATGGTCAATTGAATATAAAAAAGGACTTGCTGCATTAGAAGATGCAGATTATAAAGACATTATACAAAAACCAAATTTACTTAAAATTGAATATGATGATTTAGCAGAAGCTTCAGCAGAAGCTTGGTTTGGTGATAATTCATCTCTTAGAAAACAACGTTTAATTAATTAAGATGCAAAAAACAAACATTACTTCTTATTTTGATAATGAATATGCTGCTTATGGTATGTATACTATTGAAAATAGAGCAATACCTTCAGTTATTGATGGATTTAAACCAACACAAAGAAAGGTTATATACATAGCTAATAAAACTTGGAAAACTTTATCTGAAAAACCACTTAAAGTGTTCCAATTTACTGGAAAAGTAGCATCAGGTGCAGCATATCATCATGGTGATGCATCATGTAATGCTGCTGTTATTTCGATGGCTCAAAAGTTTAAAAACTCTTTACCTCTTTTAGAAGGTATTGGACAATTTGGAACATTAAGATCTACAGAAGCAGGTGCACCACGTTATATTTCAGTTAAACTTAATCAAAACTTTAAACTTTTATATAAAGACTTTGATTTAGTTACTCCTAAATTTGAAGAGGGTGAAGAAATTGAACCTCATTACTTTTTACCCATTGTACCTACTGTGCTTTTAAATGGTACAAGTGGTATAGCAGTTGGATTTGCAACTAATATATTGAATAGAAATCCTAAAGAACTTATTGATAATTGTTTAGCAAAACTTGAAGGTAAAAAACCAAAGGATCCTCTACCATGGCTATCTGATTTTAGCGGAGAAGTTATTAATGTTGATAAAAATTCTTTTTTATTTAAAGGTAAATATGAAGTACTTAATACAACAAATGTAAGAGTAACTGAATTACCACCATCAATGACATATGAAAAGTATGAAAATCTTTTAAGTGCATTACAAGAAAAGGGAGACATACAATATTACGATGATAATTGTGATGGTAAAAAAATTGATTATAACATAAAATTTACAAGAGTTGAATTAGCAAACAGAATTAAAAAAGGACAACTTGAAAAACTTTTAAAATTACATGAAAATGAAACTGAAAATCTAACATGTCTTGATGAACATGGTAAATTAATTCAATTTGACTCGTTAAATGACTTAATTGATTATTTTATTAAATTTAGACTTTCATACTATTATAAAAGAAAGGATTTTGAGTTAGATGAATTAAAGAAGGAACTCAAATTATTATTTAATAAATCAAAATTTATAGATTTGATAATTAAACAAAAACTAAAAATAAACAATAGACCAAAATCTGATGTTATTGATGATTTAGTTAAACTTTCTTTTGATAAAATAAACGATTCTTATGATTATCTTTTAACTATGTCAATTGTTTCATTAACAAAAGAAAAATATGAGCAATGTTTAAAAGAAATTGAAAATAATAAAACAGAATATACAAGAATTCATAAGTCAGATCCAAAAGAAACTTATATAGAAGATTTAAAAACTCTTAAGAAGTCTCTTTCCAAATTGTAAGAGATATATAAACTAAAATAATACTTAATAATTTATTAATTACACATATAATGGCAAAACAAAATTATGAAGAAGCAGGTGCTGCATTTGATGCAACACTAAACCAAACAAACGAAGCTATACCATCCGAAGCTATTCAATCATTAGGAAAGGCAACAGGATATGGTGGTAACAATGAACTAAGTTACACACCAGGTTACATTGAGTTAGATTATAAATATTTTCCTACACAAGGATTATTTTATGAAGACGGGTCAAAATTTCTTATTCGCGCGGCATCAGTTAAAGAAATTCGTGAATTCTCTGTTATTAATGACCAAGATCCTTGGTCAGTTGATGCAGCTATAAATGACATACTTAAAGCATGTTTGATTTATAGAATCGGTAGCAGAAATATGTCTTATAAAGATTTGAAAGAAGATGACCGTTTTTATGTTATCATGCAAATTCGCGAACTTACATTCGTTAAAGGAGAAAATAAAATTGAATTAAGACCTACATGTAAAGAATGTAATACCGTAAATACTTTTGATTTAAAATCTAATTTAATTACAGCAACAATGCCCGATGAAAAAATGATGAAGTATTACACACCCGAAGAAAAACAGTTTTCGGTTGTTACTAAGTCAAATGGTACAATTTATGTAGAACCACCATCAGTTGGTGTTTCAATGCAAATTACGTCATATATTAAAAAGGTACAACAAGAAGGTAAAAAAATAGATGAATCATTTTTGAAAATTCTTCCTTATATGGTAAGTGATTGGCGTAATCTTAATGAAAAAGCTATTAAGGAATTAGAAGTAGAATTTATTGGATGGGATAGTTTATTATTTCAAACAATGAATGCAATTTCCGAGATGGTTAAAATTAAAGTATCTGAAAATATAACATTAAGATGCGAAAGTTGTCAAGCGGAGGTGGCAACTCCTATTAGCTTTCCCAACGGGATCCGATCTCTTTTCCTTATTTCAAATATCGATTCGGAATTACTTTAAGATTCGTTCATATGTCTTCTATCACTATCATATGCAACCATCGGAAATTGAACAAATGCCGTATTATGAATATGAATATTTGATAGAAGATTTAGAAACAATTATAAAGGAAAAGAATGATGCAGAAAACGGTAAAAGTGGTTCAACCGATTATAACTCAAATAATTTGATGAAAGATGCATCAAAGTATATGCCAAAAACAGGAAATTTCAAGTTTCCTAAAATGCCAAATTTTAAGTAATTACATATAAAAACAAAAACATAATATTAAAAAGTTTAAAGAAGAGGTTGATGAGTAAAGAATGATTCTTTAAAAGTTTAAAATAAAGTTATATGAATGAGAAATGACCAATTGTCATCGGCACTTGTTTCGATTTTAAGAAAATTTGAAATAATGACGGAATCGGTGATGGTATCAAATGAACAAAATTATTTGGTGCTATCATCGGTTGATAGTGTCATGCAGTCTAATCAATCAGAACTTAAAAAACAAACCTCTCTTTTAACTTCTATTAATAATGCAATAAAAGGTAAAACAAAAAGTGCATTTAAAAACGATAAAGTAGTCGAAGAATCTCAACCAAGTGCTGATTTTTCAAAATTAAAAGACCTTGCACCATCATTTTTAACTTTGGTTGAGGCAGGTAAAATGATAGATAATAATACTGGTACTAAAATAGAAAAGTTTTTGTTATCTTTGAATAACGGTCTTATCGAATTTAGTAAAATAGATGCAACAAATGCTGAAGGTGTTTCTTCTATATTAGGAGGAGTTGCAGATATTGCTGATAAAATCACAATGTTTGGTAAAAATCTTGCGTTATATAATTTATATGCTCCTTTAGCAGATAGAGGAGCAGTATTATTCCAAAAATCAATAAACACTCTTTTAAAAGGATTAAGTGGGATAAAGAAAACTCAAATATCTACATTAGAAACAATTAATACTATCGCAGAAAACATAGCAACTTTTGGTAAAAATCTTGCGTTATTTGTATTATTGGCTAAACCTGCTAATTTGGGTGCTAAATTATTTCAAAAAACAGTAAATATTCTTTTAAATGGTTTATCTGGTATTAAAGATGATGAATTAAAGGGTATAGATACACTTATGTCTATTGGTAAAGGTATACTTATGTTTGGTGGATCGCTTGCACTCTTTGCGTTATTATCCGTTCCAGTTCTTTTAGGATTAGGCGTTGCATATTTAGCAATTTTAGGTATTTCTGGCATAATGAAAATTATGGGTAGTAAAGAAATTGAAATAGGGACAAAATCATTAATAAAGGCTGGTTTAGGTGTTGTTTTATTAGGTTTGAGTTTATTTGCATTTAATGTGTTAGTAGATCCAGCAAAATCATTTATGTCATTACTTGTTCTTGGTGGAGTAGGTTTAGTATTTGGTTTTATTGGACTAATGGGAAATCAGATAAATAAAGGCGCAGCTGCAATGACATTTGCCGCTTTACCTATTCTTTTACTTAGTGGTGCAATGTATATTTGGCAAAAAGCAGATGTTAAAATGTCAGATGTTGGTACATTACTTGCACTTGTTGGTGGAACAGGATTATTAATGGGTCTTGCTGGTTTAGCATTTCCTTATATCGCAGCAGGATCTCTTGCAATGATCTTAGGAAGTACTGCTATATTGTTAATGTCCGTTGCTTTAGAAAAATTTCAAACTCTTAATTGGACTGAGTCAAATTCTGATAATTTATCATATACAATAAAATCTGTTTTAGGCGCACTTAGTGGTACTTCTGCTGATAAAACATTATCTCAAAATATTGGGGGAGCAGTAGGTCAAGGTCTACAAGCAATAACTTCAATGTTTGCAATTGGCCCACTTTTATTGGGTTCTGCTGCTATTTGGTTAATGACAAGCGCGTTGGAAAAATTCAAAACAGTTAATTGGACAACACAAAATTCTAATGAATTAGGTTCAGTTATAACGGCTGTATTAGGTTCACTTTCGCAGAAATCAAATACTCCTTCTATACTTAGCGTAAGTACATCAATGTTAGCCAATATATCAGCAATGTTAGGTGCAGGATCTATATTTGTTGGTTCTGCTGCTATTTGGTTAATGTCAGAAGCTCTTATAAAATTCAAAACAGTGAATTGGACAGCTAAAGATACTGCTAGTCTTTCTTACACAATGAGCGAAATACTAAAGGTAATGAGTGGTTCTGAAGAGGGTGGTGGTCTTTGGTCAAAAATAAAATCAACAGCAAAATCTTGGTTAGGTACTGCTGCAAGTGCAGGTAATGCAACTTCATTAGGTTTAGCAGGTCTTTCTATAGGTACATTATCAGATGGTTTATTAAAATGGAGAAATTTGGGATGGGGGCCTGGACAAACAAAAAACTTATCTAACACAATACAATCAATTTTATTTGCTACTTCAATAAAAGGAAACGATAACCTTTTTATGTTAGCTAATAATTTTAACAGAATACAAAATTCTATGAGATTATTCAAAGATCATGTTAATGCAATGGATATTAAGAAATTGACATTAACTGATTCTATGATGAAATCAATTTCTATTATCTCTAAATCACCTGATGCTGTTGGAAAGGTTATACAAGAAACTATAGAAAAATCATTTGAAAAAATGACTGCTGCATTCATTGATTCTATTAAAGGTACAAAAACTAATGCTGTTCCATCAGGTATAACTAATACAGTAGCTGATACAACATCGAAAAATATACCTACTTTAAAAAATAATTCTCAAGTACAAACAACAAAAACACAACAACCAATGTTTACTATTGATGAAATGCAGGATGCATTCCAAGCCGCTCTTACAGCAGTTACTATTAAAGTAAAACAGGTTGATGTTGCATTTTAATGAAAAAAGAACTTGCTCCTTTTAAATACAGTGGAAGAAAACTAAGTTTTGTTGATGAAATTAATTCAATTTATCACAATATGTTTTTTTCCATTGATTCTAAAAATCTTACCTACATCGAACCCTTTTGTGGTTCTGCTTCTGTTTTTTATAACTTAACATTACCTTTTGCTGACTATGTTTTGAATGATCTTGATCCCAATGTGACTAAGATTCATAAAACAATTAAAGAAAATCCTCTTAGTACATATAATGATTTTCTTTTATACGTTAAAAAAAACTGGCCTTCTTTAAAAGATAAAGAAACTTATTATGATTTTAGGGATCATTTTAATAAAAATGTGTGGCAAAAGAATGATCCATTAGAAGGATTTTGGTTGCAACTGTTATATAACACTTGTATAAATTCAATGGCACGTTTTGGACCTAATGGATTTAACCAAGGGTGGGGTGATCGTTATAACCAAATAAGTAATATGCAGTATTCTTACTTTCATAAAAAACTACAAAATGTTACTTTATATAATTTGGATTTTTTTAATTTAATGAAAGAATTAAATATCAAACAAGAAGATCAATTTCTATTCTTAGATCCACCATATATTCGTAGAGAAGCTGCATATGAAACAATATCCGAAGATTTTTATGATAATTTTATGAATTTTTTAAAAAATCATAAAGGTAAATTCATATATACCGACATAGATGAAAATCAATTGAATATGAATAAACTAATCTTAAGAGATTCGATGAATAACACTGCACCCTCATCATCAAAAGAAGACACCTGTATGAGTGAGGTTGCGTACTATAATTTTTAACTTTATTTAACTAAAAATAAATGAAAAAATCTTAATTATATTTTTGTAGTTAAGATTTTTTTTGTATATTTGTATATGAAATTTTGGTAATAATTAAAGATATAAAATTATGAGTATGTTATCAGACATTCGGTACAATTTAAGTACTGATATTTTAAAGTCAAAACTTTCAATAGAAGAAAGAGCTGAACTTCTTTGTGATATAACAGGGATTTTAGGTTGGGATTGTTATGATAAAGTTGATTCCAATGGAAATTGGGTTGGAAACGACATAGACAAGGCTGTTAAAGATTTACAATTTATAGATAATGAAAAAAGGTCTTAGCTTTATCGCTTGTGTATAACTATTAATTAAAATTATATGAAATGTTTTCACTGTCATAAGCAGATTGACGAAAGTAAACCACATAAGGTTACTCCTCCAGATGGAGATGTTTACCATTTAGAATGCTTAAAAGAGCATGAAAAAGAAAAGGAAATGTTTTTTAATGAGGTAATTCACGATGACAAAAAGTTTGCTGATTGGATGGGTGTTCCTGTTAATTTCATATAATGGTCGCAGGTATATTTAGTACCTAATTTATAAATAGAAACAGTTAAAATACGGATAAAGATAAAAATATTATAAAACTTAAAAAACACATGGAAAGAAAAGAAATATTTATAGTTAATTACTCTCAAAAAGGACATTATATGTACAACGAAGATACTTGGGACGATAGTTGTGAAATTGAAACTGAGAAGGATTTGTTATCAGCTTGTAAAAGTTGGCACAAACAATCTGCTTCTTCGTTTAACGATTACCCTTTCGGTGGTTTATTTTCATTCAGTAACCTTACTTTTCAAAAACAAAACATTATTATAGATGATAATAGCGAAGTATTTTATGGTAAAAAACAAGAATGCGATAAACCTGAATATTTTGAAAATGTAAAAACGTCTTTTAATGAATGGTTAGAAAACATAAAAGTTAGACTTCCTAAATTGCGAGATGCAAGAAATAAAAGATTAAAAGAACAATCTGAACGAGCAAAATTTGAGGAACTTTCAATGAAGTATGGTAAGTAGCTATTTCTGCTATCATCTGTTAGGTTTTATCATTAATGTTTTTGAACAATCAGTAAATGTTATTTTGTTATATT
>Ga0172367_10001191_pt1 | contig 38849 bp, 29 predicted proteins | sample Lak10m_FD_114542 | JGI IMG/M metagenome (GOLD analysis project Ga0172367, IMG submission 114542) | Freshwater microbial communities from Kabuno Bay, South-Kivu, Congo - kab_022012_10m | ecosystem: Environmental > Aquatic > Freshwater > Lake | place: Democratic Republic of the Congo: South-Kivu... | reverse complement strand
TGCGCGACTACGAACGCAGCGAGGCCAGCGCGACGGCGTGGATCTACGTCGCCCTGATACGGATCATGCTCCGGCGCCTGGCGTAATCCCTCAGCTTTCATGCTTTCTCAGACAGGCTCTTACGTTTTACGCATTACGGATTACGAATTATGTCCGACATCCTGAACAAGTCGCTCGTGCTGGTGCTCAACCGCAACTGGCAGGCCATCAACATCCGCACGCCCGCCGATGCGTTTTGCCAGCTCGCGACAAACGTGGCCACCGCGCTCGACATCGAGGGCGACGAGCACATCCGCCCTGTCCAGTGGGACGAGTGGATCACGCTGCCCGTCCGGCCGCAGGACTACGCCGTGCAGACCGTGCGTGGTGCCATCCGCGTGCCGACGGTCATCGTGGCGGTGAACTTCGCCAAGGTGCCCAAGCGCCGCCCGCGCCTCTGCGCCAAGAACATCCGCGAACGCGACGGCAACCGCTGCCAATACACCGGCCGTCCGCTGCACCCCGACGAGGGCAGCCTCGACCACGTCCTGCCCCGTTCGCGCGGCGGCGCGGACTCGTGGGAAAACCTCGTCTGGGCCGCGAAGGACGTGAACCAGCGCAAGGCCGACCGCCTCCCGCACGAGGCCGGCCTCAAGCTGCTCGCCGTCCCGCGCGCCCCGAAGGAAGTTCCGGTGACCGCCCTCATCCGCAACGCCCACGGCGTCGCGGACTGGGAGCTGTTCGTGAAGGAATGACCGCACGGAGGAGACAACCCGTCCTCCGTAGTAATACTGCGGAGGGTGGACAGGCGGAGTCTCAAACTGAAAAGGCTGAAAGCCTGAAAGACAATGGCCCAGGGCCAGCGCCGCGCCGCGAGCGCAGCCCTGGGCAATCATCGCAAAGCACACCAAGCCCTGTGGAGGCGACACAACGAACCGCAAAACCGAACTCGTGCGAGAGACCGCACTGAAGCAACCTCCGCCCCAGCCAATGTCCCATCAGCCCGCCAACATCTCCGCCGGCACGCAGGTCGTGTCCCTCTTCGAAGTGCGCGGCACGAGGTAAACGAAGGTGCTGGCGTCGTCTCTCAAGTTTTCACCATGGGTCAGAGGCGGGGGCAGAGCGAAGAATTGACCGCTGACGCTGATATTTTGACAAAAGCTGGGGAACCTTTTGGCTTGTGCCCGTTTCGCTCGGTCGGAAGAACCAGCTCGTTCATCATGGAACGAGAGAGTCCTGTGTGCGGGCAGTGATTCCCCGGCTTTGGAAGCCTCACAAACTCCGGCTTCGTGAACGGTGACGACACCGCTGGATTTGGGCGGATTTTCATAAACGCAACACTTCTACTGTGTGCCTTGGTTGGGTGAGATGTCGGCCCCAAGACTAGGGCGCGCCTGTCGGCGACTTTTGCGATGTCGTCAAGCCAAACGGCTTGTGGCTAATTTGCCAACGCGAACCTGCTCAAAGGGAGAATCGTCGTCAACGACGATTTGCAGATGTCCAGCTTCGTTTGAAGAAAAAGTTTTCGGCCCCTACCGGAATTCGGCAAAGGAGCTGACGAAATGCGCTCGCGCTCGGTAGGTCATTCGCTCCGAGCAGGCTGAATTGTTCGTCACGACACGACCACAAACATTGCCGGATTTCGGGGGATTTATTCTTACTTTTATTCTTAAAACGGGAGAGTCATTCCTTCTTAAAAGTCGTAACCTATTTATAATAAGCTACCTAGAGAAAGTGGTGGGCTGGCGGGGACTCGAACCCCGGACCAATGCCTTAAAAGGGCACTGCTCTACCAACTGAGCTACCAGCCCGCCGAAGGTGTCGTCTGCCGGAAACTTGACGGTGTCCGGTCAAACGCGGGCGGGAACCTAATCAACGCCTCACGCGCTGCGCAAGTTCATTTCCGGGGTCGTTGCCTCGTCGGCGAAGGGAACGGCTTCAGCCCCACGCTGCTGGAGCGCTTCGCAAGCTTCCGGCTGGTGAGCACCTTCGTCACGGTGCCGGTCTTGAGATACTTTTGCCGCACCGTGTCGAGGATGGCGTCGCGGTGGTCGTGGAGGCGCTTGAGCTTGCGGGGCTTGACGCGCGCGAGAACGTAGGCGGTGAGCAGCGGGAGCGCGATGGTCGAGTCCGTGTAGCAGACCACGGAGTCGGGAAGTTTGTCGGGATCCACCTTGCCCCAGCTCACGGCCTCGGCGGGCGTCGCGCCGCTCAAGCCGCCGGTGTCGGGGCGGGCGTCGGTGACCTGGAGGAAGTAGTCGTGGCCCTTCTCCTGGATGCCGAGGACTTCCTGAATCTGCGGCTCGGTCTGGAGCATGAAGTTCTTCGGCGAGCCGCCGCCGAGGATGAAGACGCTGCTGGTGTGGCCGGTGGACTTGGCGTGATAGACGATGGCGGCGGTCTGATTGACATCGCGGTTCACGTCAGGCAGGAGCGCCGAGCCGCGCATGGCCATCGCGGCCACGTTCATGCCGATGCTGCTGTCGCCGGGGCTGCTGGTGAAGATGGGGATGCCGCACTCGTAGGCGGTGGCGAGGACGGAGGAATCCTTCAGCCCGAGCTTCTTGCCGCGCGCGGCGACGTATTTGCCGAGCAGGTAGTGAAATTCATCCGTGCCCATGGGCCGCTGGAACTCCGGCCCCTGGATGACCTCGCGCACGAAGGCATCGGTGTCGAGCAGCACGTTGTAATCGAAGATCACGTCGTAGATGCGGATGACGCCATCGCGGTGCAGCGCCACGTCGTCGAGAAACGGCGAGCCGCTGTGGAGCTGCATGTCGAGGCCGAAGTGGAGGTCGTGGTAGAGATTCGCGCCGGTGGAGACGATCCAGTCCACGTAGCCGCCCTTCATCAGCGGGATGAGGCAGGACTTGCCCAGGCCCGCCGGCGTGAGCGCGCCCGTGAGGCTCATGCCGATGAAGCCGTCCTTCGGCAGCATCTTCCTGGCGAGAAGCTGGCTGGCCTCGCGGAGGCGACCGCCGTTGTAGGCGAGCATGACCTCGTCAATCAGGTCGGCGGCGGAGATGTCCTTGCCCACGCCGAGGGGATTCAGGCGCGGGTAGGCGGCGAACTTTCTGGAGATTTTGTGGCCGGCGTTTTTGCTCATAAGCGCGGCGAGTGTTGCGGAAGAAAGGGCAAAGGCAAGTGGAGTTTGTGCCGCACGCAAAGCCCGCGAAGGACGCAAAGGGAAAAACTCCGCAGTCAGTCTGCTTTGCGTCCTTCGCGACCTCTGCGTGAGGCTGTGGCCGGGCTATCGCTCTGCGCGGGGACAACTCCGAGCGACAGCGTCAGTTGCTCCGCCGCCACCAGCGCCTCCGCGTCGAAGCCGAGGTCGCGCAGCGTCGCGGCGAAGTCGGCGGCGAAGCCGTGCGTGGTGAAGACGCGGCGGGGGCGGATTTGGCGGACGAACTCGATCAGCTCGTTGAAGTCCGCGTGGTCGCTCAAGGGAAATGCCGCGTCCACACCGGAGCGATACTTGCAACTGCTGTCCATCGCCCAGCCCGTCGCGACGGCGAGCCGGCACGGGCCGAGCGCGGCGCGTTGTGGCGATCGCGCGAAGGTCGGCGGGCAGATGAGGACGCGGTCGGTGGGGCTGCCGGGTGGCAACGCTTCGCATTCTCCGAGCCGCACGCCGCAATGCTCGTAGGTGCGCGCCAGCGGGAGCACAGCTTCGTGGACGGCGACGCGCAGGCCGCTGTCCGCGAGCAGGCAGAGAAGTTCCTGCGCCTTGCCGAGCGTCCAGCCGAGGAGCACGGGCGTTTCCCCGGCGGCGAGCGCGGCGCGGCAGAAAGCGAGCAGTTCGGCGATGACTTGTTCCGTTGGCGGAAAGACGTATTCGGCCCGGCCAAAGGTGGTTTCCATCACGAGCCAGTCGCAGCCGCGCGCGGCGGAGAAGTCGCACGGTTCGCAGGCCGGACTGGCGCGCAGGCGGAAGTCACCGGTGTAGAGCAGCGAGCCGCCGCTCCACTCCACCAACCCCATCGCGCTGCCGAGAATGTGGCCGGCGGGCAGCAACGTGAGCGCGAAGTCGCCGCGCGGGCCGCTGAACTCCGCGCGCTCGCCGAAGCGCAGCACGCGCTCCTCGCGCTGGCCGCCGAGGCGTTGCCGCAGCAGGCGTGCGGTCGGCTCGGTGAGGATGACGCGCTTGTGACGGGCGATGTGGTCGGCGTGCGCGTGGCTGACGACGGCCCACTCGTCCGGGCCGCGCGAGTCGTGCGCGTCGAGCCAGAGGGCGAGTTCGGGGAAATGCACGGCCCCTCGCTCGAAGCGGAACGGTCGCGCGCGCGGAGTCATCGGCGGCGAGAATCGCGTGGCGCATGGGAAGGTTCAATGCCGGTCGCGGGAGACCTTTGCGCGGGAGCGGGCATTCACTCAACGCAGAGGCGCAACGGCCGCAGAGAAACGCAGCGTAAACAAGCGCAGGGGCGATTCGGCGCGCGGGCGTCCGAACACATTACGAGTTCCGCCGAATTTCTCTCAGTGCTTCGTTGCAGTGCTGGCTCCCAGCTTCGGCGCTGGCTGAGAAGATTTTGAACCACGGAAGGCACGGAAGGCGCGGCAAGACGAAGCCCTTCCGCGTATTCCGTGGCTTCCGTGGCTGCCTTTGGCTGCGGCTCCGTCGCGCGGTGCCTTTGCGTTGAAGGGACTCCAAGCCGGAGACGATGGCGGCTTGCCTGCCTCCCCCCGCCGTCTAGTCTCGCCGCGTGAAAATCCTCTTCATCGGCGATGTCGTCGGCGCGCCGGGCCGCAAGGCCGTGACCGAGCTGGTGCCGGTGCTCCGCGCACGGCACCGCCTGGACGTCGTCATCGCCAATGGCGAGAACTCCGCAGGCGGCTCCGGCATCACCCCCGAGACGGCGGCGGACCTCTTCGCCGCCGGCGTGGACGTCATCACCAGCGGCGACCATCTCTGGGACCAGAAGGAAGTTTCCGTGCTGCTCACCGGCGAGCCGCGCTTCGTGCGTCCGCTCAACTACCCGCCCGGCTCGCCCGGCCAGGGCAGCACCACGCATCGCCTGCCGGACGGACGCCTGCTGGCCGTCATCAACCTGCAAGGGCGCACCTTCATGCCCCCGCTGGACAACCCGTTCATCCGTGTGCGCCCCGAGGTCGAGCAGCTCCGCCAGCACACGCCCTTCATCTTCGTGGACATGCACGCCGAGGCGACCTCGGAGAAAATCGCCATCGCGCGGATGCTCGACGGCCAGGTCAGCGCGGTGGTGGGCACGCACACGCACGTGCAGACGGCGGACGAGCAAATCTTCCCCGGCGGCACGGCCTTCCTGTGCGACGCGGGCTTCACCGGTCCGCACGAAAGCTGCCTGGGCCGCGACATCCAGCCCATCATCGAACGCTTCATCACCAGCCAGCCCCGCCGCTTCTCCGTGGCCCGCGACCGCGTGCTCCTGCAAGGCGTGGTCATCGAACTGGATGACCAGACCGGCAAGGCGACGGCGATCCAGCGGGTGTCGGAGGCGCTTGCGACCTAGCACCGAGCATCCAATCTCAAAGCACATGAAGAATCCGTCGCTCCAAAAGGTTCTGTTGCTCACTTGTTTGGTCCCGCTCTGCTTGGTGGGCTGCCGGACAGCCCAGTTTGAGGCCAACTGGTCAAATGACCCCGACACCTGGAAAGAACACCTCTTAAACGGTGTTCAGGTGCGAGTTCCAAGCGAGTTGCCGCGCCTTCAATTAAATCCAAAGCGTTGGTGGTTTGTGATCACGGCGAAGCAAGTGGACAATTTCAGTCAAGGGGTCAGGCAAGCGATTGCAATCAGTGTGGATACCAAGAGCACTCTCCCGCCCGAGGAACTCATCAAGCAATTGACTCACAGGATTAGAGGACTCGGCGGCAGAACTCGCGTTGTCGAATCGCCGGTGAAGGGACTGCAATACTTTTCCCCAACGGTCTTTGAAGGCAAACCGACCAAAGGCGATGGCATGAAAGGAACTGTCATCAGTGGCACCGGGTTCGGTTATTTCTTCATCTCATCCACTGGTGCGCTGGTGTCGGTGGCAATGTATGGCACCTTACATCCCCCGGTGAGCTACGAGGATTGGAGACCGGAAACTGAGATTTTCCCCGAGCAGGAGCGGAAGCTTGTGGAGGCTATTGCAGCAAGCGTGAAGTGAACTTTCATTGTCCGGTTGTTGACTAAACACTGATGGCCAAACCCTCCAAAACCCAATGGGACTTCGGCGAACTCTTCCCGACGGAGGCGGTGCGCAAGGTGTTGTCCGTCTCGGAGCTGACCGGGAACATCAAACGGCTGCTGGAGAAGCAGGTCGGGCAGGTCGCGGTGTCCGGCGAGATCACCAACCTCCGCGCGCAGGCGTCGGGGCACGTCTATTTCACGCTCAAGGACGCCGGCGCGCAGCTCGCGTGCGTGCTCTTCCGCAACACGTCCGTGCCGCACCGCGCGCCGCTGGCGGACGGCCAGAAGGTGCTGCTCACCGGCGACGTGACGGTCTATGAGGCGCGCGGACAGTATCAGCTCATCGTCAGCAGCGCGGAGTTGCAGGGCGTGGGCGCGTTGCAGGCGGCCTTCGAGCGGCTCAAGGAGAAGCTAGCGGCGGAAGGCCTCTTCAAGCCGGAGCGCAAGCGGAAGCTCCCGCGTTATCCGCAGCACATCGGCCTCGTGACTTCGCCGACAGGCGCGGCCATCCGCGACGTGCTGCACGTCATCCAGCGCCGCCAGCCGGGGCTGGAGATCATCTTCGTCCCGTGCCGCGTGCAGGGGGAAGGAGCGGCGGCGGAGGTGGCGGGGGCGATTCGACTGTTGAATGCCTATTCGGCTGGCGACGCCGGGCAGGTGAGAAAGCGGGAGAGTGAGAAAGTGAGAGAGGCGTCCGAAGCACCCGCTCACTTTCCCGCTTTCTCACTTTCTCACCTGCCCAAGCTCGACCTGATTTTGGTGACACGCGGTGGTGGGAGCCTCGAAGACCTCTGGGCGTTCAACGAGGAAGTCGTCGCGCGTGCCATCTTCGAGTCGGCGGTGCCGGTGGTCTCGGCGGTCGGGCATGAGATTGATTTCACCATCGCGGACTTTGTCGCGGACCTGCGCGCGGCCACGCCCAGCGCGGCGGCAGAGCTGATTACCGAGGGCGCGTTCGCCAGCCGGGAATTTGTGGCGGAAGCGGCGGCGCGGCTGAACCAGCTTGCGCGGCAGCAGCTCGATGTGGTGGAAGAAAGTTTTGCCCAAGTCCGCCACCGCCTTGCGCTTGCGCATCCCCGCCGACGCTTGCAGGAGTGGTCGCAGCGCCTCGACGACGCAGGCGTGGCTCTGACGCGCGAGGCAAAGACGCAGGTGCGCGAGCGGCGACATCGCTTCACCCAGGCCGCGTCGCACCTTCAGCGCCTCAAGCCGACCGCGCAGCTCGCCGTGCGCCGCGAACAGTTCGCCGCACTCACCAGCCGCCTGCGCCTGCTCTCGCCCGAGAACGTCCTCGCGCGTGGCTATTCCATCACCACCGACGCCGCGACCGGCACAGTCATCCGCAGCGCGGAGCGGGCCAAGCCCGGCCAGACCCTGCGCACGCGCGTCCAGCACGGGGAAATCGAGAGCGTCGTAAGGGGCGAGGCGAAGAAGGTTGCCCGCGAAACACGCGAATAGACGCGAAAGCAGGCGGAGCGCGGCCTTCAGGCCGCAGAAGGCCACGAGCGGATAAGCGCCTCGAACACCGTTGACGCGCGCACGTTTCTGCGGCGTGAACGCCGCGCTCCCCGCGCATTGCGTCCGGGCACTCTCTGGGGTTTCTTTCGCGTTCATTCGCGTGTTTCGCGGGCATAAATCTTCGTTGCTTTTCCAACGCTGGCTCCGTTCCCATTCCGCCATGCGCTCCACCTGCCTTGCGGCCACCTTGCTGGCCTTCAACCTCGCCGCCTCCGCCGCCGCCCTGCCCGAGGGCGTTCGCCGCGTGAAGGTGTTGAACTACCCGGACTGCTTCGAACTCTCCAACGCCGACACGCGCGTGACGTTCGGCCATCACGTCGGCGGGCGCGTGCTGGAATACACGCACCAAGGCAAGAACGCCCTTTACCTCGACCCGCGCGAAGAAAAGTGGGGCACGCCCGGTGGACCGAAGGCTCCGTCCAGCGCGGGGCGCTTCGACATTGGCCCCGAGTATCTCATCCCGAAGCGCGACACGCTCTGGGCCGGCGAATGGGCCGCCGAAGCCATCGGCCCGCGTGCGGTGCGGCTCACCAGCCAGCCCGACGACGCCACCGGCGTGCAGCTCATCCGCAATTTCCGCCTCGCCGCCACCGGCACGCACCTCGCCTGCGAGCAGGTCATCAAGAACGTTTCCAAGGAGCCGAAGTTCTGGACGCACTGGAGCCGCACGTTCGCGGTGCATGGCGGCATCGGCGTCATTCCGCAGACGCCGGACACGCGGCGGTTTCCGACCGGCTTCGTGATGTATAACCAAGGGCAGGAGCACAACATCATCCTCAAGCCCACGGACCCGAACGTGCGGCTGCGCGGCAACTTCCTCGAAGTGCTCGGCCCCACGCGGCAGCCCAAGCTCGGCTTCGACTCGAACGCCGGCTGGTTCGCCTACGTGATGCCGCACGACCAGGCGTTCGTGAAGCGCTACCCGTCGCCGAAGGACGGCGTGTATCCCGAAATCGCCGGGCTGACGCTCTGCTTCTGGTATCCGCAGGCCACGCAGGTTCCCGCGTGCGAGCTGGAGCCGCACGGACCGCGCAAGACCATCGCGCCCGGCGCGAGCGTGAGCTTCACGGAGGATTGGTATCTGCTCCCGCACAAGTTCCCGGCGGCGGGCGGGCAGATTGATTTGGCGAAGCTGGCGGGGCAGGTGGAGGCGGCGTTTAAGTGAGGCTGACCAACCTATGAACCTCCCGAAAAGAACCCAAAGATTTGGGGCGGACAAAGAAGGAACTTGGAATCTTTGTCCGCCTCAAATCTTTGGGTTCTCTCGCCCCATCTTTGTCTTTCCCAAATTTTTGGGGCCTTCTCTGAACCGGCGGGCGTCCGCTGCTCTCAAGTCGTAAATCCAAAATCGCAATTTTCCATCCCATGCCGCTCCCCACCATCGTCCTCACCCACGCCGCCGGGCCGCATCTCGACGCCTATCTCGCCGGCCTCGCGGCCAGTTCCGAAATCGGCGAGGTCATCATCGCCGACCCGAGCGGAGCCACCTTCGCCGCCGCGCAGAAGACGCTCGGGCCGAAGCTCAAGGCCACCGGGAAGGACGCCGTCGCGTTGCTGCGCGAGCACAAGCCCAAGTTCGCCCTCGTCACGATGGAGGCCGTGCTCGCGCCGCCGGCGATTGACGCCGCGTTGGAGCAGGGCTGCCATGTGATGGCCGAGAAGCCCGCGTGCGTGCGCGCGTCGGACTTCGATCCGCTGGTGCGCAAGGCCGAGGGCAAGCATCTGCACCTGATGCTCGCGTTCGCGAACCGCCTCCGCCCCGAGGCGCGCGAAGCCCAGCGGCTCGTGCGCGCGGGCCGGCTCGGCAAGCTCTACGGCATGGAGATTCACCTCGTCGCCGACCAGACGCGGCTGAAGAACCCGAGCTATCGGCAAGCGTGGTATGGGCAAAAGGCGCGCGGAGGCGGTGGGCATCTGACCTGGCTGGGCATTCACTGGCTCGACCTCGCGCTCTTCATCACGGGCGCGGAGGTCGAGGCCGTCGCGGGCTTCTCCGGCAACGTCGGCGGGCAGCCGATGGACGTGGAGGACTCGAACGCCGTTGCCTTGCGCTTCAGCAACGGGACTTTCGGCACGCTCACCAGCGGCTACTACCTCGACCGCGGCTACCACCAGCACATCAAGGTGTGGGGCGAACGCGGCTGGCTGGAGCTGAACCACCAGCCCGAGGTCAGCCTGAAGTGGTATTCCACCGCCGAGCCGAAGGTCGCGGGCGTGCAGACCTACACGCCGCCCAAGGAGCCGACCGGCTACACGCCGTGGGTCCACGCCTGCGCCCGCGCCGCCGCCGGTCTGCAAGACCCACCCGTGACCGGCCGCGAAGGGCTGCGCGTGCTGGATGCGATTTACGCCTTCTATGAGGCGGCAAAGTCGGGACAGACCAAGGCCGTGAAGCGCGGCTGAAACCAGTTCTCATTCCCTCCTGCAACCCTCAAACCCCAACCATCATGCCCATCAAACCCATCCCCGACGGTTATTCGGCGGTCACGCCGTATCTCATCATCAAGGGCGCCGTCCAGGCGATTGACTTCTACCGGCGCATCTTCGGCGCGCGGGAGCGGATGCGCATCCCCGGTCCCGGCGGTGCGGTCATGCACGCGGAGATCGAAGTCGGCGGCTCCCTCATCATGCTCGCGGACGAGTTCCCGCAGATGGGCGCGGTCAGCCCGCAGACGCTGGGCGGCTCCTCGGTGTTCCTGCATCTCTACGTGCCGGACGCCGACGCGATGTTCGCCGCCGCCATCGCCGCCGGCGCGAAATCCGAGCAGCCGATGGAGAACAAGTTTTACGGCGACCGCTCCGGCACGCTGCTGGACCCCTTCGGCCACCGCTGGACGCTGGCCATGCATGTCGAGGACGTGTCGCCGGAGGAGATTGGCCGGCGCATGGCGGCGATGGAAAAGTCATGTTGAGCGCCGAGCGGGCGTCATCATGTGCGGTTTGATGAAGTCCCCCCTGCCCGACCAGCCCAATTCGCGCCGCATGAAATTCCTCATCACACTTGGTCTGGCTGCGTTGGGGTTGTCCGCCTCCGCCGCCGACAAGGTGGACTTTGCGCGCGAGGTGCGGCCACTGCTGGTCAAGCGCTGCCTGGCGTGTCACGACGCGGAACACGCGAAGGGCGGCCTGCGTCTCGATTCCCGCGAGGCCGCGCTCAAGGGCGGCAAGTCGAAGCGGCCCACGCTCGTCCCCGGCACGCCCGCAAAGAGCGAGCTGGTCAAACGCATCACCACGCACGACCACGATGAGCTGATGCCGCCCAAAGGCGGTGCGCTCACATCGGCGCAAGTCGCCTTGCTCACGCGCTGGGTTGCCGAGGGCGCGGACTGGCCCGCTGATGCCGGGAAGCACTGGGCCTTTGTCCCGCCGGTGCGACCACCCGTGCCGGCGGTGAAGAACAAGTCGTGGGTGCGCAACCCCATTGACCACTTCATCCTCGCCAAGCTGGAGGAGCGCGGCTGGCAGCCATCGCCAGCGGCGGAGCCGCGTGTCCTCATCCGCCGCCTGCACTTTGACCTCATCGGCTTGCCGCCCACACCGGGGGAGGTGGACGCCTTCACGCAACACGCAGCACGCAGCACGCCCGAAGCCCTCGCCCGGCTCGTGGACGACTTGCTCGGCCGCACCAGCTACGGCGAGCGCTGGGGCCGCCACTGGCTCGACCTCGCGCGCTACGCGGAGACCAACGGATACGAGCGCGACGCCATCAAGCCCAGCGTCTGGCGCTACCGCGACTACGTCATCGCCGCCTTCAATTCCGACAAGCCCTACGACCGCTTCATCCGCGAGCAGATCGCGGGCGACGAACTGCCCGACGCGAACGCCGAGACGCTCATCGCCACCGGCTTCCACCGCCTCGGCCCGTGGGACGACGAGCCAGCCGACCACTTGCAGGACCGCGCGGACCAAGTGGACGACATGATCCGCACCACGTCGCAGGCCTTCCTCGGCGTCACGCTCGGCTGCGCGCGCTGCCACGACCACAAGTTCGACCCGCTCACCGCGCGTGATTACTACAGCCTCGCCGCCATCTTCGCGCCGCTAAAGCGCACGCAATCCGGCCGCACGGACCTCGACGCCCCCGCCGGCACGCGCGCGGAACTCAAGGCACTGGCCGAGCGCGACCAACGCATCGCCGCGCTGACGAACGAGGTGGCCGCCGCACGCGCCGCGTTCCGCACCGAGTTCCTCGCCAGCGGCAAATCCGCGTTGCCCGCTAATGCGGTTGCTGCCTTCCGCACGGAAGCGAAGCAGCAGACGCCCGCGCAGAAAGAGCTGGTGAAGAAGTTCTCTCCGCAGTTGGACACGGAAGCAACGAAGGCCCTGCCCGCCTCAGCACGGGAGTCAATCGCCGCCACTGAAGCTGCCATCGCCGAACTGCACCGCGCCACGCCCGACCTGCCGCGCGGCTACTTCCCGAGCGAACCGTCGCCGACCGCCCCGAAGACCTTCGTCTTCCTGCGCGGCAGCGCGCACAGCCCCGGCCCGGAGGTCTTCCCCGCCGTGCCCGTGGCCCTCACGGCGAAGCAGCCGGAATTTTCCGCACCCGATGCGTCCACCACGCGCCGCCGGCTCGCGCTCGCGAACTGGATTGCCAGCCCGGACAACCCGCTCACCGCCCGCGTCATCGTGAACCGCGTCTGGCAGCACCACTTCGGCGAGGGCCTCGTCCGCACGCCCAGCGACTTTGGCCTCATCGGCACCGCGCCCACACACCCCGAGCTGCTCGACTGGCTGGCCGACTGGTTCGTGAAGGAAGGCGGGTGGTCGGTGAAGAAGCTGCATCGGCTGATACTTGCGAGCGCGACGTGGCAGCAGGCTTCGGGAAATGCGGAACGCGGAATGCGGAATGCGGAATCAGGGACACGACGCGTCTCGGCCATTCCGCATTCCGCATTCCGCACTCCGCATTCAGACGACCCTGAGAACACCCTCCTCTGGCATTTCCCCTACCGCCGCCTCGAAGTCGAGGCCATCCGCGACGCGATGCTCGCGGTCAGCGGGCGGCTGAACCCGCGCGTGGGCGGGCCGAGCATGTATCCCGAGGTGCCCAAGGAGGCGCTCGCCGGCAGCAGCGACCCGGACAAAATCTGGAAGCCGTTCGACGAGGCCGACGCCTCGCGCCGCACCGTGTATGCCTTTCTCAAGCGCTCGTTCGTGGTGCCGATGCTCGAAGTGCTGGACGTGTGCGACACCACGCAGAGCAGCGACAAGCGCGCCGTCACGAGCATCGCCCCGCAGGCGCTCACGCTCTTCAACGGCGAGTTCATGAACCGCCAGGCCCGCCACTTCGCCGACCGCCTGCGGCGCGAGGCCGGTGCGAAAGTGGAAGCGCAAATCCAGCTCGCGTGGCGGCTCGCGCTGTCCCGCCCGCCCAAGCCCGGGGAACTCGCCGCGATGCAACGCTACCTCGCCGAAGAAACCGCCAGCCAACTCCGCGAAGCCACCGCTGCGAGCAAGAACATCTCGACTGACGAAGCCGCGCACGCCGCTCTCACCCAGATGTGCCGCGTGGTGCTGAACCTGAACGAGTTTGTGTATCCGGATTGACCCGGGAAACGGTGCCATGCCTCCGCCTCCAAAATTGAACTCAATCGAGTTTGTAGAAGACCCTGACCCAGCTTGGGGCGTTCATATCCGCATTGATGGCCGAGACCTAATCGACCTAGTGCGCGAGGTGGAGCTTCCGTTTGCCCGAAGAGAGGGGTCTGAAGACGGGGCTGGAGGCTATGCTGGTCTGCCGCCCAAGTGGGTATTCCTTCCATGCCGAAATCTACTCGGTGAGCCGTTGTGGGGGGGTGACAAAGCCAGCTTGTTGTGTTGTAGCGGATGCGGTGAAGTCGAATGCTGGCCTCTTGAGGCGACAATCACGGTTACTGAAGAAACCGTGGTCTGGAGCAATTTTTGTCAGCCGCATCGCGGTCCAGATACAAAGGCGAAAGCTGGCGAGTGGCGCTACGACGATTTCGGCCCATTTACCTTCGATAGGCAGCAGTATGAGCAAGCATTGATAAAGCGACCTGCCAAATGAGTGGCATTCTCACTAACTTCCGCTTCCGCCCGAACCCCACCCCCTGTGGCCGCACGCGCCGCGAGTTCCTCTGGCAGGCGGGCGCGGGTTTTGCGGGGCTGGGCTTGCTGGACATCCTCCAGCGCGACGGCTTCTTCGCTTCCGCCCAAGCCGCTTCACCCATCGCGCAATCCCCGCTGGCCCCGCGCGCGCCGCATTTTCCGACCAAGGCCAAGCACGTCATCTTCCTCTTCATGAACGGCGCGCCCAGCCAGGTGGACACGTTCGACCCCAAGCCCGAGCTGGCGAAGCACCACGGCAAACCTTATGCCGGCAAAATCAAGGCCGTCGGCTCGAACGGCCGGCCGGTAGGCTACTTGATGCAGTCGCCGTTTGAGTTCCGGGCGCACGGGCAAAGCGGCTTGCCCATCAGCAGCCTCTTCCCGCACACGGCGAAGTTCGCCGACGACCTCTGCGTGCTGCGCTCGCTCTACACGGACACGGCGGCGCACGCGTCCGGCTGCCTCCAGATGAACACCGGCAGCATCTTCATCGGGCGGCCCAGCCTCGGCGCGTGGTTGAGCTACGGCCTGGGCACGATGAACGCCGCGCTGCCGAGCTTCGTGGTGATGACCGACCCGCGCGGCGGCCCCATCGGCAGCGCGTCGAACTGGACCGCCGGTTACATGCCCGCCGCGTATCAGGGCACGCTCTTCCGCAGCCGGGGCAACCCGCTGCTCGACCTCGCCACGCCCGAGGGCGTCAGCCCGCGCGCGCAACGCCGCTCGCTCGATTTGCTCGCCGAGTTGAACGAACAGCATCGCCGCGAACGCCCGCAGGAATCCGAGTTGGCCGCGCGCATTCTTTCCTACGAACTCGCCTACCAGATGCAGACCAGCGCGGCGGGTGTCGTGGACTTGAAGGACGAACCCGCCGCGACGCGCGAACTCTACGGTCTCGACCAGCCGCTCACGGCCGACTTCGGGGCGAAGTGCCTCGTCGCGCGCCGGCTCATCGAGAAGGGCGTGCGCTTCGTGCAGCTCTACTCCGGCGGCGGCCATCTAGAAGACACCTGGGACGGCCACAGCGACTGCATCAAGAACCACACGCTCCACGCCGGCGAGACGGACCGGCCCATCGCCGCGCTCATCGCGGACCTGAAGCGCACCGGCCTCTGGGACGAGACGCTGCTGGTCTGGGGCGGCGAATTTGGCCGCACGCCCACGAGCGAGGGCGTGGGCAAGCCGGGTCGCGACCACAACTGGCACGGTTTCTCGATGTGGCTCGCGGGCGCGGGCGTGAAGGGCGGCCAAGCCATCGGCGCGACAGACGAACTGGGCTTCGAGGCCGTCGAGGAGCGTCACCACGTCTCCGACCTGCACGCGACCATCCTGCACCTCATGGGCCTGGACCACGAGAAGCTCACGTATTTCTACCAAGGGCTGGAGCAGCGCATCACCGGCGTGCGCGGGGAAGTGATTCGGAAGGCGCTGGCGTAGCGAACACAGCGGAGCGCCGGTCTCTGACCCGGCACGTTGCGTTCATCCGTAAGTCAACGCCGGCTCGGAGAGCGGCGCTCCTCAGCACTACTCCCGCACCGTCGCCTGGAGCTTCTGCTTCAGCGCATCCACAGCCTTCGCGTGCGCGACGTTCACGTCGTTGTCCGTGAGCGTCTTGTCGGCGGCACGGTAGGTGAAGGCGTAGGCAAGGCTCTTCTGGCCGGCGGGGACGTTCTTCCCACGGAAGACGTCGAACAACTCCACGCTCTCCAAGTTCGCGGGCTTGGCCTGTTTCACAGCGGACAGCACGGAGTCGTGCGTCGTGGCCTCGGGCACGAGCATCGCCACGTCGCGGCGGCTGGCGGGGAACTGTGGCAACGGCTTGAAGGACTTCGCCTGGTTGCCACGCGCGAGGAGTTCATCCAGCCGCAGCTCGGCGAGGAACACGGCGTCGCGCAGGTCGTATTGCTTCGCGAGCGCGGGCAGGAGCTGGCCAAGTTCGCCGAGCTGCACCTTGCCGCCGAGCGTGACGGCGGCGGATTCGAGGAACAGCGCGCTCGGCTCGGCGCGCTTGCCGAACTGGATGCCGCGCAGGCCGAAGTGCTCCAACACGTCCTCGACGAGGCCCTTGAGGTCCATCGCGTCGAACTTCGCATCGCGGTCGTCGCCGCTCCAGAACGCCAGCGCGCGCTGGCCGGTCAGGGCAATGGCGATGCGGCGCTCCTCCTTGGGCTGGCCGTTCAGGTTCGTGAACACGCGGCCGATCTCGAACAAAGCCACGTCGTGGTTCTGCCGGTGGAGGTTGTGCCGGAGCGTGTCCAGCAGGCCGGGCAGCAGGCTCGGGCGCAGCACGTCCATGTCGGCACTGAGTGGGTTCGCCAGCTTCACGATTTCGGTTTCCGCGAGCCGGCAGTTGGCGTGGCTGACTAACGTCTGGCCTTGCGCCTCGTTGAGTCCGAGTCCGGTGAGCAAGCGGCGCACGTCGGCGAGCTGGTCATACACAGCGTCGAACGCATTCGTGCCGACCGCGCCGCGCGGAGCCGTGCTGGGAATCTTGTCCACGCCGTGCAGCCGGGCGATTTCCTCGATGAGATCCACCTCGCGTTTGAGGTCCGGACGCCAAGTCGGGGCCTTGTAAGCAACTTTGTGGTCCATGCCGCCCGCCCAAGCCCCAGCTTCGACCCCAAATTTACTGAGCATTTTCGTCTGCTCGACGCTGCTAATTTCGACTCCAAGCAGTTCCGCGACTTTGAACGGGCGCAAAATGATATACTTCACTTCTGGTTTCTTGGGATACGCGTCCACCACGCCGGGCACGAGCGTGCCGCCGGCGGTTTCGAGAATGAGCTGTGCCGCGCGCTGGCTGGCGTAGTCGGCAATGCCCACGTCGCAACCGCGCTCGAAGCGGTAGCTGGACTCACTGCGGAGGCCGAGCGCCTTGCTGGTGCGGCGGATGTTCGTGGGCGCGAAGTAGGCGCTCTCGATGAGCACGTCCTTGGTGTCATCGCGGATCTCCGTGTTCGCGCCGCCCATCACGCCCGCGAGCGCGATGCCCTTCTGCTCGTCGGCGATGAGGAGCATGTCGGGCGTGAGCGTGCGCTCCTGACCGTCGAGGGTTTTGAACTTCTCGTCCGGCGCAGCACGGCGCACGACGATGGTGGGCTTGCCATCCGCTCCCTTGGAGATGAGGTGATAGTCGAACGCGTGCAACGGCTGGCCGGTTTCGAGCATCACGTAGTTGGTCACGTCCACGACGTTGCTGATGCTGCGGATGCCGACTTTCTCCAGCGTCAGCCGCAGCCAATCCGGGCTGGGGCCAACCTTCACGCCAGTCACGACACGCGCCGTGTAGCGCGGGCAAAGCTCGGGCTCGTCGAGGCGGACGGAAACCAAATCTGCGATGGTAGGGACGCGCTGCTGCGCGTCCGCAGGCTGGTCGGAGGAAGAAGCTGCGGAGCACTGCGGCCCTACCATGGACACGTCAGGCACCTTCAGCGGGTTCCCCGTGAGCGCCGCAATCTCCCGCGCGATGCCGATGACGCTGTTGAGGTCGGGGCGGTTCGGCGTGACTTCGAGGTCATACACCACGTCGCTGCCCGCGCGGCCGAGGTGCTCGGCGAATGGCTGGCCGACCTTTGCGTCCGGCGGCAGGATGATGATGCCGTCGCCGTCCTCGCCGAGGCCGAGCTCCTTGTTCGAGCACATCATGCCCTGGCTCACGACGCCGAAGACCTTGCGCTCCTTGATGACGAACGGCTCCTTCTCGCCGGCCTTCAGCGGCAGGGCGAAGTTCGGCAGGATGAGCGCGACCTTGTCGCCCGGCTGATGATTTGGTGCGCCACAGATGATGGTGCGCTCGATTTTGCCGTCGGCGACGCGGTTGACGGAGAGCTTGTCCGAGCCGGCGACCTTGTCCTTCGCGAGCACCTGCCCGACGACGACGCCCGCGAACTCGCCGCCGAGCTTCTGCACGCCCTCGACTTCGAGGCCGAGCATGGTGAGCCGCTCCGCGAGTTCCTCGGGCGACCAGTTGAAATCAACGTATTGCTTGAGCCAGTTAAGGGTGACTTTCATTTCAAAGCTTTCTTCTTGGTTCGCAAAGCTCGAACCCGGTAGGGGGCTGGCTTTTCATTCAAGACCAACGCCTCATCCGTTCGAGCAGGCGCGTGGACGCACTCAAAGCTGGAGGACGAGAACAGGTTTTGATTCTCGTCAAGAATCCGGCGTGCCGTCATGCGGCAATACTCCGGGTCAATTTCGATGCCGATGCTGTTCCGGTTCCACTTCATCGCCGCCAGCATCGAAGTGCCGCTGCCGCAGAACGGGTCGAGCACCGTATCGCCGTGGAAGGAAAACATCCGAACAAGGCGGGTTGCGAGTTCAAGCGGGTAGGGAGCGGGATGCTCTCGGGTCGAAGCGCCAGTGACCGTCCAAATCTGGCGGAACCACACATTGAACTCCTCCTTGGGAATCATGCTCAGGCGGCGCTGTTCTTCGGTGGGCTGGCGGTAGCCGCCCGGCTTGCGCTGCATCAGGATGAACTCGATGTCGTTCTTCACGATGGCGTTTGGCTCGTAAGGCTTGCCGAGAAACTTGCTGCTCGTGTTCGCCTCGAACGCCGCGTTGGAAATCTTGTGCCAGATGATGGGGTTGAGGTTGTCGAAGCCGAGCTTGCGGCAGATGACGCAAATGTCGGCGTGCAAGGGAACCACCACATGCCGTCCGTGCTCCTTGCGCGACAGGCACACATCGCCGACCACACATACGAGCCGCCCGCCGGGAACCAGCACACGATAAGCCTCCGCCCAAACGCGGCGGAGGTCGTCCAAGAATTCCTCGTAGTCCAAGATGTGCCCCATCTGGCCGGGGCTGTCGTTGTAGCGCTTGAGCTTCCAGTAAGGCGGCGAAGTGACCACCAGATGCACCGAAGCGTCGGCCACGTAGGGGAAGCTCCGCGCGTCGCCTTGGTAGAGGCGATGCGTTGTGGGCAATTCGTTGTTTGAACCGTTCCGCATGAGTCAGGCACTGAACCTCGCCGCATGAGCCGCCAACGACTGCGCGAATTGGAGAAAGGTCAAATCTCCCGCCGGCTCGGTGAACTTGCCCTTTAGTCCGGTCTGCTGGTCCGAAAGCAAGAAAGTTGACGCATCATAGTGCCGCTCCCTAACGAGCTTGCGGCAGAACAGCTCGTAGCGCTTGGCGTAGGATGCGTTGACGAACTCGGGGAAAACCTTGAAATGCGGCTCCTTCACTTTCACGGGCCGGCGGGAACCATCGCAATCCTCCAGCAGGAAGATGTAGCCAAGCCAGGGACGAATGGTCTTGTTGAAAGCGCCTTCGCGAAACGCAGTCCACAAGTCCAGCGCGCTGCCCATCGCCTCCTCGGTGCGGTTGTTGAAATTGTTGCCGAATGACGGGCCAACCTGCGACTTGGTTTCCAGCGCGGTGATGAGTTGAGAATCGCGGACGACGAGCAAATCCCACTCCTTGGTTGGCCGAAAGAAACCGGGCAATTCGAGCGCCGTGTTGTGATGGATGTGCCCCTCCTCGATCCCCGCCTCAATGATGAGTTCTGTCACCAGCGCCACGAAGCCGTCCATCTGCGCCCCACCCGTGACGGCACTGCGAGCACCTTGGTCACGCTGGCCGGACTTGCCTTGCTTGGCCGACTGGCGTTGGCGGGTGGCCCAATAGCTTGCGACAGCCCTGGCAACACGGCGATTGAGGTCAGCTGAAACGAGGTTCATTGAACTCTGATGGGATTTGGAACTGGCGGAGGAACCGCAGGTCGTTCTCGTGTAGGAAGCGGACTCGCAGACCACCGGGCCGGCGGGTGCGAAGGAATGCAAGTGAGCTTTCTCGCGTCATGTTCGGGGTCAAACCTTCCGCATTGGTTCAATCTCGATGCCCACGTTGTTCCGGATGTCGTCGTAGGTCGCCTGCATCAGCGCACGGTCTTCGGGGCGCAGGACTTGCGGGTCGGGACGCCAGTGGAGCGGGCAGAGGTCGGTGGTCCAAGCCTGGCCGCGCTTGAGCATCTCCTGTTTGATGACCTCGTTCATCACGGCGCTGCTGCCGTGGCAGTCGTGCTGGTTTTCCATCATCCACTTGCGGGGCGAATACTTCCCGGCGTTGGCGATGAAGTCCATGAGCTGCGCGCCGAGCTGGTCGTCGGTGAGGAAGCGGCCGGTGTGCTCGTTGATGAAGACGCGCGAGCCGACCTCGGCGTCCCGGAACATGCCGGAGGGCGTGTTCGCGAACATGGCCTCGACGATGGCGATGCAGGAGCCTTCGCGCTTGGACATGATGAGGTTGACCTTCGCGCGGGCCATGCAGTCGAAGACCACCTCGTCCGGCGCGTTTTCCTTCAGCTCGAAGCGGTCGGCCACGCCGTAGGCGGCGGCCTCGGCGAGGAGGACTTCGCGGGTGCGCTTGTCATTGTGCTGGCCGATGCAGACGACCTTCACAGTGCGCGGCATGTCGCGCAGCGCCTTGAAGATGGCGAAGTGGCGTTTGTATTTGCCGAAGTTCGCCAGCATCACGATGTCGAGGTTCTTCTTCTCAAAGGGCACCTGCGGATAGACCGCCGGGTTGACCCAGTGCGAGCAGTAGCGCGGGATGACGACGTGGCGCGGGGACTGGCGCGGGAGGGTGTCGAGGTCGTGCGGGTCGCTGACGCAGGCGAAGACCGGATCGTCGCCGGGCCAGATGCTGGGGAGGTAGTAGTTGATGAGGCCGTGCGGCGTGGCCCAGACGGGGTGGACGATGAGCAGGTAGCGCTTGGCGAAGGCCTCCAGCTTGTCGCGGTAATGGTGGACGAAGCGCGCCCAGCGGTGCTCGAAGGCGATGTAGCAGACGCCTTTCTCGCGCTCGCTGACGTAGGGCTTGAGGGGGACGAAGTAGTCAATCACCCGCTTCTTCATCGAGGACGGCTCGAACTCGGCGAAGTCCACCGGGCGGTGGCCGAGGAGCTTGATGCGCTCGGCGATGCGGGCCTCGACCTTGAGGAGCTGGTCCATGCTCGCGGCGAGGCGCGCGGCGGAGCAGAGCTTCACGATGCTGCGCGCGATGGCCTGCGGGTCGGAGGCGGGCGGGGTCTTGTCCTTGAGGAGTTCGACCTCGCAGAGGACAGAGCGGACGGTGTCGCTGTAGCGGAGCGTGTCTTCCGCTTCGATTTTCAGACGCTGGACGAAGGACATCGGCGGGAGAGTGAAGCGACGAACGACAGCGTTCAACCCGCTTTCTTGCGCCGTCGCAGCTTGGCGAAGGGCCGGTGCTTCTCGTGCAGTTCCTCGTCGGGGCTGAAGACGATGAGGTTGCCATCGGCCGGGATGCGCATCGGGCGGGGCCAGCCGCCGCGGGTGAGCGCGTAGGGAAAGTAGCCGTGCGCGGCAACCTGCTCGAAGAGCGCCTCGCGGCTGGAGCCGACCTCCTCCAGCATGTCGCCGCGCACCTCGACCAGCAGCAGCGGGCGGAGCCGGCGCAGCGTCCCGGTCATGCCGCGCAGGACGAACGGCTCGTGGCCCTCGACATCAATCTTGAGCACGTCCAGCCGGGTGACGCCGCGCTCGTGCAGGTAGGCGTCGAGCGTCGTGCAGTCCACGCGCTCGGTGGCGTGGTTCTCGCGATAAACTAGGCTCACCGAGGCGGTGCCGGCGTTGTCCTCGGAGCCGAGGTTGATCTCCATCGTGCCGGCGCGATCCGTGATGATGAGGCGCTCAGGGACGACGTTCTGGAGCTGGTTGCGCTCGAGGTTGGCGCGGAGATCGGCGTGCTGCGCGGAAACCGGCTCGAAGGCGTGGACCTTGCCGCCGTGGCCAACAATGGGCGCGGCGAGCAGGGTGTAATAGCCGACGTTGGAGCCGACATCGAAGAAGACCATGCCGGGCTGGAGGTAGCGGCGGATGAACTTGGACTCCTTGCGCTCGTAGTTGGGGCCGTTCCACCAGATGGCGTTCTGCACCTCGTCCCAGAGCTTGCAGTTGATGCGCATGCCGCGCGCAAGCTTGATGACCTGCTGTTTGCGGGAGCGCAGCAGCCAGCGCTCGAAGATGAAGCCGGTGACGCGCCACTTGCCGCGGAAGTAAGGCGTCCGCCGCGAGAGGAAGCCCAGCGCGCCGAGCAGCGGGCCGACGCGTCTCGGCGAACCGGGGTCGGGAGGAATCTTTTTTACGGCGTGGCCCATGCGAGTGCGCGGCGGCGCATGGTGGCGGCAAGAAAATCAGGGCGTCAACGCAATCCACCGCCGGTCTGGCCGCACAGCGCAGGCAGGGCAACCGTGCGGCGGGCGTTCCTCGCGTGCCGGAATTCTCCGTGGCGTGAACGCCGCGCGCCGGTCACTTCTGCTTGGCCGGCGCGGGTGCCGGCGGCGGAGTCACCAGCGCGCCCGCCGGGGCGGTGGCGTTGAGCTGGGAGATGATCTCCTCGGTGAGGTCGGGCAGGCTGGCGTTGAAGAGGACGATGGGCGTCCCGACCGCGCTCTCGGCGGCGCTGTCCAGCACGGCACCGTAGCCGGCGGCCCGGGCCTTCTTGTTCACGACCTCGCGGATCTCGGTGACGATCTTGTCCCGCATGTTGCGCTGGGACTCGCCGAGCTGGGTGCGGGCGCTGCGGTCGAACTGGCCGATGCTCTGCTCGATCTCCTGCAGTTCGCGCAGCTTGGACTCGGCGGATTTCTTGCGCTTGTCGCGCTCCTCGAGGGACACGGCGGAGTCGCTGGCGCTTTCGATGAGCTTCTTGTATTCGGCCTCGGCCTTCTGGTGGTCGGTGATCATGTCCTTGCGCTTCTTGTCCAGCTCGCCGGCGCGCTCCTTGAGGTTGAGGTCGGCCTGCTTGGTCTTCCAGTAGCCGTCGAAGACTTTCTTAAGGTCCACGACGGCGATGGTCCCGGGGGCGGGCACGGGCCGGTCGGCGGACTGGCCGCCGATGACGAGGGCGAGGACGAGGGTGGCGAGGCAGAGCAGGGAGAGTGGTTTCATGGGAGGGAGCGGATGGAGGCCAGGATTAGGATTGCGAGCAGGAAGGGGAGACGCGGGTTGGCGGCAAGGCGGCTTGTTTCATCGCAGGCTTGCTCCGAGTTCCCGGCTCCCCCGGCCGCTCAGAAGTCGCGGGTGAAGCCCACGTCGAAGTTGAACCGGCCGCTTTTGTTCTGGTTGCGGTCGGCGGTGAGGGGGATGCCGTAGTCCAGACGCAGGGGGCCGAGGTTGGGGATGTTGATGCGGAAGCCGGCCCCGACGTTGTCGTTGTAGAGGCGCTCGCCCCGCGAGGAGTTCGGGTTGAAGCTGAAGGAGCTGCTGTAAACATTGCCGATGTCATAGAACAGCGCAAAGCGGAGGCGGTCAACGATGGGAATGTTGTATTCCACCGAGCCGAGCCAGTAGGTGTTGCCGCCGAACGGCTCGTTGAGCGAGTCCACCGGCGAGACGTGCGAATACTTGAAGCCGCGCAGCGTGCGCGGGCCGCCGAGGAAATAACGGTTGAAGAGCGTCACCCGGTCGCCGTTGTAGCCCTGGATCGAGCCGATGCGCCCGAGCAGCTCCCACGTCTGCCCTTCCCAGAAGCCGGGGTAGTATTGGGAGCCGCGCAGCTCCAGCCGGTAGAAGTCCGCCTCGCCGCCGACCGGGCCGCCGGCCAGCTCGGAGATGAACTCGACGCGGTGGCCGCCCGTGGGGGTCAGGCCGCCGGTGCGGGCGTCGTAAGTGATGCCCGCGCCGATCTTGGAGACGATCTGGGTGCCGGCCTCGGCCTTGAGCTCCGGTGACGCGGCGGGGTCCACGTTCTTGATGCCCACGTCCTCGATGGTGTAGCTGACGTTGCCGCGGACGAAGTCGCTCCAGAGCGCGCGCTCCAGGCTCAGGCGCATGCCGGACTGCACCTCGTCGTAGAGCGAGCTTTGGAAGCTGGTGTTGCGGTGGTAGAGGTCCACGCCGAAGGCGAGCTTGCGGTCGAGGAACCACGGCTCGGTGAAGCTCAACAAGTAGTCCTGCCGGCGGGAGCCGTAGCTGGCGCGCAGGCGCATCTTCTGGCCGCCGCCGGTGAAGTAAGGCGGCTTCATCAGGTCGAAGTTGCCCTGGGTCACCTCGACGAAGCCCACGACGCTCTCCACCGAGCTGAAGCCCGCGCCGACGCTCATGTTGCCGGTGTTCTTTTCCTCGACGCCGATGACGAGGTTCTTGCGGTTGGGCACGTCCGTCGGTTCGGGCTGCGCGTCCACCTTTTCGAAGTAATTCAGGTTTTCGAGGCGCTGCTTGGAGAGCCGCACGCGCACCATGTCGAAGGTCTCGCCGGGGGAGATGGCCAGCTCGCGGCGGATGACCTTGTCCTTGGTCTTCACGTTGCCCTTGATCTCGATCTTCTCGACGAAGGACTTGTCCTTCTCGTCCACCTGATAGGTCACGTCCATGTTGCCCGTCTCCGTGTTGGGCGTGCGGACGGCGGTGATGCGGGAGTCAATGTAGCCCTTGGAGCCGTAGAAATCGCGGATGGTGTCCACGTCCTTGCGCTGGCCCTCGGGGGTGAAGGTCTTGCCCGCCGTCATCTTGATGTCCCGCTCGATCTCCGCGCTGGGGAAGAGGTTGTTGCCCTTCACGGCGACGGCCCCGACCTTGTATTGCTTGCCCTCGAAGAGCTGGAACTTGATCACCAGCGAGTTGGGCTTGGGATACTCGAACTGGATGTCCTTGATCTCGAAGTCGAGGTAGCCCTCGTTGCGGTAAAACTCGGCGAGCTTCTCCTTGTCGTCATCGAACTGGTCGTCCTTGAACTTGTCCGTGCCGGTGAGCCAGGAGAACATCCAGTGCTCCTTGGTCTTCAACTGCTTGGCCAGCTTCTTCTCCGGGAAGACCGTCGCGCCGACGAACTGGATTTCCACCACCTTGACCTTCGGCGCCTCGGTGATCTCGAAGGTCGCGGTGCCGCGCCCGGCGTTCTCGTTGATGCTGAGCTTGTATTCGACCTTGGTGCGCTGGTAGCCGGACTTCTGGTAGCTCTTCTGCATCTCCTGCGCGTCGGCGAAGAGCTTCCGCTCGTCGAGCGGCTGGCCGATCTTCGAGGTCAGCTTCTTGGAGAGCTTCGTGGCGCTGAACTTCGTGTTGCCGGTGAACTTGATGTCCGTCAGCAGCGGCTTGCCCTGCACCACGTAGATCAGCTTCACGCCGCCGTCCGCGCGCTCCTCGGCCACGCGGATGTTGTAGAAGTAACCCGTGTTGTAAAGGTTCCGCACGTCGTCATCCACGTTGGTCTTGAGCAGCGAATCGCCCACCTTGACGCGGATGTTGGCGCGGATCAGCTCGTCGCTCGCGGCGGCGGGGCCGACATGGCGGATCTCGATCTGCTGAACGCGCTGCGGAGCCACCTGGGCGTGCGTTTGGGGCACCCAGTGGATCAGCAGCGCGAGGAGGACGGAGTAGCGGCGGAGCAACGGTTTCATGGTCTGGTCAGCTCAGAGGCGGCAGTTAAACCACAGCCAGCCGCGGATGAACACTGTTTTTTGCCGGGCAACGGGCGGGTGCGCAAGGCTCGACATTCCAATGGCGAGCGGTGGGTGTCGGGCCCAAGGCTCGCTTTGGATTGCCAGGCTTCAACGTGCCTTGCAGATTCGCCGCATGAAGCCTCTCCCGCCGCGCGAAGCCCGCTCCGCCCCGCCCACTGTGAATCACCCACGCGTGCTCTGGCTGGGTGCATGGCTCGCACTGGCTTCGCTCCTGCCATTGACCGGCCACGCCCAAGCGCCGGGGCCGGTGCGCGTGGGCCTCCTGGGCCTCGACAACTACCAGGGCCTCGCCTACGCCGAGCTGTTCAACCATCCCAAGGCCGAGGGCGATCTGGCCGGCGTCCGCGTGGTGGCAGCCTATCCCGTCGGCAGCGCGGACTATCCTGAAAGCGCCGCGCTCATGGCGCGGTGGCAGCAGACACTGGCACGGTTTGGAGCCGCCACCGAGAAGGGCGCGCTGAAGGACTTTCACCCGGTGCGGATGGTGGACTCGGTCCCGGCCCTGCTCGCGAGCTGCGACGCGGTGCTGATCGCCAGCCTCGATGGCCGCCTGCACGTCCAGCAGGCCGCGCCGGTGCTGAAGGCCGGCAAGCGCCTCTACCTCGCCCGTCCGCTGGCCGCGTCCCTGGCGGATGCGGTTGCGATCCTCAAGCTGGCTGAAACGACGCGCACGCCGTGCTTCAGCAGCTCCCAGCATCGGTTCAGTCCGGGCTTCATCGGCATGAGAAACCACCCCGAAGTTGGCAGGGTGCTCGGCTGCGATGTCTATGGCGGCTATGAGCTGAAGGGGGCCAGGGCCGACGAGTTCATCCGTCCGCTGCACAGCCTGGAGACGCTCTACACCATCATGGGACCGGGCGTTGCCAGCGTGCGGTGCGCCTCCACCCCGCTGGCCGAGTCGTTCACCCTCGTCTGGAAGGACGGCCGCGTTGGCACCTACCGCGGCATCAAGGAGGGCAAGGTTAAATACAGTGCGACCGTCTTCGGTGAACTCGGCGTCTCGACCGCCGGCATCTACGGCCACGGCGTCCCCGTGCAGGGGATCGTCCCGACCAAGGACAAATACATGGGCTACGAGGGGCTCGCGCGCGAGCTGGGCAAATTCTTCAAAGGCGCCCCGCCGCCGGTCAGCGCGGGCGAGACGTTGGAAATCTTCGCCGTCCTTCAGGCCGCCGAGCAAAGCAAGGCCCGGCAGGGCGCGATGGTGCCGGTCGCCGAAGTGCTCAGGGCAGCGACGACTCCCTGAGCGGAACGCTGCCAGCGAGCGCAGTGGTTTTTCTCCGTGCATTCCCCCGGCTCCGCCGCTGAAATCCCGCCGTGCAACGCACCTTCCTGGGCATCGAAATCGGCGGCACCAAGCTGCAGCTCGTCATGGGTGACGCCGAGGCGTGCATCACCGCGCGCCGTCGCTTCACGGTGGACAAGGCGCGCGGCGGCGCGGGCATCCGCGAGCAGATTCAAGGCGCGCTGCCCGAGTTGATGAAGCTGGCGTCGCCCGCCGCCATCGGCGTCGGCTTCGGCGGGCCGGTGGATGCCGCGACCGGCCAGATCTGCTGCTCGCACCAGATTGAAGGCTGGTCGGGATTTCCCCTCGCCGAATGGCTGCGCGGACTGAGCGGCCTGCCTGTGTCGGTGGACAACGACGCAAACACTGCCGCGCTCGGCGAGGCCAAAGGCGGCGCGGGCAAGGACCGCAACCCCGTCTTCTACGTCACGCTCGGCAGCGGCGTGGGCGGCGGGCTGGTGGTGGACGGGCACATTTACCACGGCGCGAAGCCCGGCGAGGCGGAAATCGGCCATGTGCGGTTGGACAAGTCCGGCGTCATCGTCGAGCAACGCTGTGCGGGTTGGGCCGTGGACCGGAAAATCCGCGCGGCCTGCCGGCGCGAGCCGTGGAGTCCGCTTTCGCAGCTCACCGCTGACGCCGACCACGGCGAAGCCCGCGCCCTCGCCCCCGCGCTGGCGCAGGGCGATTCGCTCGCGCAGCGCATCCTCGACGAGGTCGCCGATGACCTCGCGTTCGGCCTCTCGCACGTCACGCAGTTGATGCATCCCGAAATCATCGTGCTCGGCGGCGGTTTGTCGTTGGTCGGCGAGCCGTTGCGCGCGGCGGTGGCGACCGCGCTGAACCGCTACGTGATGGAAGCCTTCGCCCCCGGCCCGCGCGTGGCGCTGGCAGGCTTGGGCGAGGACGCGGTGCCGGTGGGTGCTTTGTTGCTGGCTCAGGGGGCTGCCAAATGATTTGCCGCGAAAGGACACAAAGAGCGCAAAGGGGAAAACTCTTTGCGACCTTTGCGTTCTTTCGCGGCTGATTCCCTCCTCCATGAACATCGAACTCATCAACACCGGCAGCGAGCTGATGCTCGGGCGCGTGCTGAACACGCACCAGCAGTGGCTTTGCCGCCAGCTCGCGGACCTCGGCTACGTTGTCACGCGCCAGGTCGCCGTGGCGGACACGGCGGACGACATCGAGCGCGCCGTGCGCGAGGCGCTGGGCCGCGCGGACTTCATCCTCACCACCGGCGGCCTCGGCCCGACCTCGGATGACATCACGCGCGACCGCATCGCCGCGCTGCTCGGGCGCAAGCTCTCGGAAGACCCGGCCATCGTGGCGCATGTGGAATCGTTCTTTGCCAAGCGGAACCGCCCCATGCCCGCCAGCACGCGCGTGCAGGCGATGGTGCCCGACGGCGCGATTGTGCTGACCAACGCCCATGGCACCGCGCCGGGCCTGGCTCTGCACGTCAGCCCCAATCCCTTCCGCGCCGACGGCAAGCCAAGCTGGCTCGTGATGCTGCCCGGCCCGCCGCGCGAGCTGCGCCCGATGTTCACCAGCCAAGTCACGCCGCTGCTGAAGGAAAAGCTCCCGCTCGAAGCCGACTTTGTCTGCCGCACCCTGCGGACCGTGGGCATCGGCGAATCCTATCTCGAAGAGCGCATCGCCGGCCCGCTCAAGCCGCTCACGGACGCGGGGCTGGAACTGGGCTACTGCGCGCACTCGGGCGCGGTGGATGTGCGCTTCGTCGCGCGCGGCTGCGGGGCGGACGCGGACGTGGCCGAGGCGGCGCGCATCGTTCACGAGCTGGCCGGCGAGCACATCTTCGGCGAGGGCGACGACGAGTTGGAGCAAGTGCTTGTCCGCCGGCTGACCGAGCGCAGACAAACCCTCGCACTCGCGGAGTCCTGCACCGGCGGCTTCATCGCAAACCGCATCACGAATGTTCCCGGCGCGTCCGCTGTCTTCCTCGCCGGGCTGGTGACTTACAGCAACGCGGCCAAGGAGCGCTTCCTCGGCGTGCGCGCGGAGACGCTGGCGGCGCACGGTGCGGTGAGCGAGCCGGTCGCCCGCGAGATGGCGGAAGGCGCGCGGGCGAAAACCGGAGCGGACTTTGCCCTCGCGGTGACAGGCATCGCCGGACCTGGCGGCGGCACGCCGGAGAAACCGGTGGGCACCGTGTTCATCGCCCTGGCCTCGGCGAGCGGCACGAAGGTCATCAACCCCGTCAACCGCTACGACCGCGAGACGTTCAAGTATCTGACCTCGCTCCAGGCGCTGGAGCTGTTGCGCCGGGTGATGAAGCGCGCAGGTGAGAAAGTGGGAGAGTGAGAAAGCGGGACGGAGTTGCGGAAGTCGAAGCACTTCCCACCAACTCACTTTCCCACTTTCTCACCGGCCTTCCTCTTGGTTGGAAAACAAAACACCCGCCGGCTCGCGCGGGCGGGTGTTGGTGGGAAAGGGACGGGCCTAGCCGTTGTCGCCGATGGCTTCCACGGGGCAGCCTTCCTTGGCCTCTTTGCACTGCGCCTCTTCCTCGGGCGTCTCGGGCTGCTTCTTCACGTAGGAGTAGCCGCCGTCGTCGTAGCGGGTGAAATTCTCCGGGGCGGTTTCGCGGCACAGGTCGCAGTCAATGCACTGGTTGTCCACGTAGTATTTCCCGGCGACGTTGTTTTCGTATTTGTTAGCGATGTCAGCCATAAAATGTCGTTGGTTGAGACGGGCGAGTTTTGCTGGCCGCCGCGCTGGTTGGCAAGCCCCTTCTCCACCGGTTCCCGTTCACAGCCGCAGCTTCAGCAGGCCGACCTCCAGCGCGAGCGCCTCCTGGACGTTGGTGCGCAGCAGGCGCTGGGTCTGTTCGAGCACGCGGAGGTTGTCGAGCGCCTCGGCGAGGCTGAGGCGCGCGCTGACGGTTGCGACCGCGCCGGCCAGCTCCGGGAAGGCCACCAGCTCCGCGTCCGTGCCCAGCTTCCGCAGCCACACGTCGCGCAGCCACCACTGCAACGTGAGCAGCAGCTCCGCGCGCTGGCGGCGGTATTCGGCCTCGATGGCGGCGTCCAGTTCCTCCTCCCATTTCTCGACCAGCTTGGGGTCAACGTCGCTGTAGCGTTGAAGCGGCGAGCGGGCGGTGAGCGTCTCCTTGATCTCGTCCTTCAAGGCGGCGAGGCGCGCGAGCATCTGGCCCAGCACGCGGTAGCGGCCCAGCAGGTTCTGCTTCGGCACCGCGAGCTGCGCACCGAAGTCGCGCAGCCACGCGACGTGCTCGGGGGCGAATTTCCGGCTGCCGCCCTCACCGGCGAAGTTCAGGCGGAGGCAGCGCGAGAGGATCGTCTCCAGCAATTGCTGCGGCTCGGCGGTCAGCAGAATGAGGATGCTGCGGGACGGTGGCTCTTCGAGTGTCTTGAGGAACGCGTTCGCCGCCTGGGTGTTCAGCCGGTCGGCCGCGACGATGACGGCCACCTTCCACTCCGCCTCGGTGGGCTTGAGGTTGACCGTGTGAATCAGCTCGCGGATCTGGTCCACGCTGATCTGCCGGGACTTCATCTCGGGCCGCACCCACTGCACGTCGGCGTGGTTGGCGTGGTCAATTTTCCGGCAGGCGAGGCAGTCATCGCACGGGTCCACCGCCGCGCGGCCCGCGCGCCGCGGCGACTGGCAGTTCAGCGTCTTCGCCAGCGTGCGCGCCATGCCCTCCAGTTCGTCGAGGTCATCGCCGGTGAAGAGATACGCGTGGGCGAGCCGTCCGCGCTCCAGACTGCGCTGGAGCAGCGCGACGGCCTGCTGCTGGGCCGGGAAATCCGCGAATGCCACGCGCGGATTCGACTGTGCCGCGCTTGCTTTGGCGAGCGCGAAAGTCGGGCGTGCCGCGTCGCGCGATGCGTTGCTCACCGGCGGCGACTGCAAGTCGCCGGCCCGGAGAAACGGCTTCCCGACGCGGCCTCAACGGCTAGACTCAAGCGCATGATTCACCGCCCCACCGCCGCGCTCCTCGCGCTCTGCTTCGCCGTCACGGTTGCCTTCGCGCAGGCCCCCGCCTTCAATCGCACCGAGGATGTCATCTACGGCCGCAAGTTCGGCACCGCGCTCACGATGGATGTCTTCCAGCCCGTGAAGCCCAACGGCTGCGCGGTGATCTACATGGTCAGCGGCGGCTGGTTCTCGGCGAAAACCTCCATCAACCCCGGCTTCTACCAGCCGTTCCTCGACCGTGGCTACACCGTGTTCGCGGTCGTGCATGGCTCGCAGCCCAAGTTCACCATCCCCGAGGTCACGCAGGACATCCATCGCGCCATCCGCTTCGTCCGCGTCAACGCCGCGCGATGGGGCGTGAACCCGGAGAAGTTCGGCATCTCCGGCGGCAGCGCCGGCGGCCACCTCTCGCTCACGATGGGCACGCAGGGCGGCTCCGGGAAGCCCGACGCGAAGGATCCCGTGGACCGCGCCAGCAGCGCCGTGCAGGCCGTGGCGTGCTTCTTTCCGCCCACGGATTTTCTCAACTACGGCCAGCCCGGCGAGGACGGCACCGGCGTGGGGACGCTGAAGAATTTCAAGGCCGCCTTCGGCCCGCGCGCCGATGCGGATGACAGCCGCAAGGCGCTGGGCCGCGAAGTCTCCCCCATCTACTTCATCACCTCCAAGCTCCCGCCCACGCTCATCATCCACGGCGACGCCGACAAGCTCGTGCCGTATCAGCAGGCCGAGTCATTCGTGGCCAAGGCGAAGGGAGCGGGGGCGACTGCAAAACTCATCAACCGCCCCGGCAAAGTTCATGGCTGGCCGGACATGGGCAAGGACGTGCAGCTCCTGGCCGACTGGTTCGACGAGCACCTGCGCGGGATAAAGCCGAATCCCTAGTCGCCGTGGGCCGTCGAGCCTTGACCAACATGATCATCACTGACGTCGAGGCCATCTACGTCTCCCAAAAACTTGTCCGCGCGCAGTGCGACAGCGGGCAGGACGCGCTCATCGTCAAGGTCAGCACGGACACGGGCATCACTGGCATCGGCGAGGTGGACTCCGCGCCGCTCGCGGCCAAGGCGGTCATCGAGGGGCCGTTCAGCCACACCATCAGCACCGGGCTGAAGCAACTGCTGATCGGCCAGGACCCTTTCGAGACCGAGCGGCTCTGGCACACGATGTATCACCGCACGATTTACTCGGGCCGGCGCGGCATCGGCCTGCACGCGATGAGCGGCATTGACCTCGCGCTGTGGGACATCAAGGGCAAGGCTCTCGGCCTGCCGGTCTGGAAACTCCTCGGCGGCGGCTTTCAGAAAAAGATTCGCTGTTACGCCAGTTCGCTCTTTGGCGCGACTCCCAAAGCCACCGGCGAACTCGCCAAGCGCATCCGGGGCAAAGGTTTTTCCGCCGTGAAATTCGGCTGGGCGCCGATGGGCACCGACGCGAAGACCGACGTGGACTTGGTGCGTCAGGCGCGCAAAGGCTTCGGCGCGGACGGCGACGTGATGATTGACGCCGGCCTCGTCTGGGACGCGCGCACCGCCATCCAGCGCGCGAAGGCCTTCGCCGAGTTCGGCATCTTCTGGCTCGAGGAGCCGCTGCCGCCCGACGACTACGAAGGCTACGCCAAGCTCACCGCCGCCAGCCCCGTCCACATCGCCGCCGGCGAACAGGAGAGCGGTCGGCAGTCGTTCCTCGACCTGATGGACAAGGGCCGCGTGGACATCGCGCAGGTGGACCTGACGCGCTGCGGCGGCTTCACCGAAGCGATGAAGATCGCGAGCCTCGCCGCCGACCGTGGCCTCAAGGTGGCCAACCACGGCTTCAGCACCTACATCAACGTCCACGCCGCCCTCCACTGGCTCAACGCGATTCCCAACGCGCTCATCGCCGAGTTCGTCGTGCAGGAGAATACGAGCCTCCGCGAGTTCCTCACCAAGGGCCATGTGCGGATGAAGGACGGCTTCCTCCCCGTGCCGGATGCGCCGGGCTTGGGCCTCGAACTCAACGAGGAGCAAGTGCGCAAGCACCGCGTCGCGTGAGCCGGGGTTTTGAGCCACAGATGAAACACAGATTGAACACAGATAGCAGACCGAAGCGCGACGGCTGGCCCTTTTCGGTCCCCTCCGTGTTTCATCCGTGTTTCATCCGTGGCTCAATCATCCTGTCCGCGCTGCTCAGTGGCTGCGCCGAACTCTCGGCTGCCGCACCAGACGGCCACGCCTTCTTCGAGGCGAAAATCCGCCCGCTCTTCGTCACGCATTGCCAGCAGTGCCACGGCGAGAAGAAACAGGAGTCCGGCCTCCGCCTCGATACGAAATCCGGTTGGCAAAAAGGCGGCGAGCACGGCCCCGTCATCGTCCCCGGCGCCCCGGAGAAGAGCCGCCTCATCCAAGCCGTGCGGCGCAAGGACAAGTCACTTCAGATGCCGCCCAAGCGCGCCCTCGGCGCGGAGGAAGTCGCCGCGCTGGAACAATGGGTGAAGCTCGGTGCGCCCGACCCGCGCGAAGGCCCCGCCGTGGCCACCTCCGGCGTGGACCCCGTCGCCGTGCGGAAACACTGGGCCTTCCAACCGCTCACTCGCCCGCAGCCGCCGGCTCCGAAGGCGAACTCCTGGAGCCAGCAACCCCTCGACCGCTTCGTGCTGGCCCGCATGCAGCAGCAGGGCTTGTCGCCCAATCCCCCCGCCGACCCGCGCACGCTCATCCGCCGCATGACCTTCGACCTCACCGGCCTGCCCCCGACGCCCGCTGAGATTGAGGCGTTCGAGCGAGACCTCTCACTTTCTCACTCTCCCACTTTCTCACCTGCCACCGGCGAAAGTGAGAAAGCGAGAAAGCGGGAAAGTGAGCGCCGTGCCTACGAGGCGCTCATCGAGCGTTTGCTCGCTTCCCCCGCCTACGGCGAGCGCTGGGGCCGCCACTGGCTCGACGTCGCGCGTTACGCCGACACCGCCGGCGACGGCGCGGACTATCCCGTGCGCGAGGCGGTGAAGTATCGCGACTGGGTCGTCAACGCCTTCAACGCCGACCAGCCGTTCAACGAATTCATCCGCGAGCAAATCGCCGGAGACATTCTCGCGGAGCAGGGTTCGCCGACGGATTACGCGCGCCGCGTCACGGCCACGGGCTTTCTCGCGGTCGGCAAACGCTACGGCTACAAGCCCTCGCCCGACTACCAGCACCTTGATTTCGCGGACGCGATTGACTCCGTGGGCCGCTCGCTGCTCGGCCTCTCGCTCGGCTGCGCGCGCTGCCACGACCACAAGTATGACCCGGTAAACATGGGCGATTACTATGCGCTCTACGGCATCTTCCAGAGCACCAAGTGGGCGTTCCCCGGCGGCGAGGAGCAGAAGCGCCCGTCAGATTTCCCTCCGCTCGTCGCGCGCGAGGAGGCCGCGCGCCTCGACAAGGTGAAGGCCGCCGAACTCGCCCGCCTCGACGCCGCGCTCGCGAAACTCAAAGCCGACCGCACCGCGCTCGACATCAAGTCCGTCGGCGGCGGCCCCGACCTCGGCTTCGAGTTGCAGAAGCTCGGCGAGCCGCCCACCGCGCCGTGGCTGTCCGAAGGGCCGAACAAAGTTTTGGCCGAGGCCCAAAGTCCTTTCGCCCATATCCATCCCGTCGGCACGCGTGGCGTGCGCGTCGGCACGGGCAAGGCGAACAACGGCGTGCGCTACGTCTTCGCCCGCCCGCTCAAGGCCGCGCCCGGCAGGCAAATGCACTTTGGCGTGGATTTCCGCACCGTCGCGCCGACGGACAAGACCGGCGCGTATCGCTTCTATATCGGGCGCGGCGTCATCGCGTCGCTCGCGGTGGAAGTCAGCGTAACCGCCACGGAAATCGCGCTCCGCAACGGCGCGAAATGGGAAGTCCTTCGCCAGCTCCAGCCCGGCACCTGGCACACGCTCCGCCTCACGCTCGACCCGGCGAAGAAGACTTACTCCGGCGCGGTCGGCGTGCTAGGCGACCTCACGACGTTCGCGGACAAACCGCTCGGCGCGAATTGGGACGGCGTGGCCGACACCTTCATCTGCGACGCCATCGGCCACGTCGGCGGCCCCGCGCCCGAGCGTGACCTCGACAACATCGCCTTGCTGGAAACGCCCTTCGCCGAGCCGGGCTCCGGCCCCGTCGTGCTGCCCGCTGCGCCGCCTGCCGACCTTGTTGGGCGATTGAAGAAACTCGACGCCGACATCGCCGCCACGACCAAGCAGCGCGAGGCCGAGGCGGCGAAGGACTTGTATCCCGTGGCCTACGGCGTGCGCGAGGACAAGCCGGTCAACGCGCGCATCCAGCTTCGCGGCGAGCCGGAGAAGCCCGGCGACGAAGCGCCGCGCCGCTTTCTGCAAGTGCTCGGCGGCGACACGCTGCCCGCCGGCTCCACCGGCAGCGGCCGCCTCGAACTCGCCGACTGGCTCACGCGCCCGAGCAACCCGCTCACCGCCCGCGTCTTCGTGAACCGCGTCTGGCAATGGCATTTCGGCGCGGGCCTCGTGCCGACGCCCAGCGACTTCGGCCTGCGCGGCGAGCCCCCCACGCACCCGGAGTTGCTCGACTGGCTCACGTCCGAGTTCATCGCGTCCGGCTGGTCCGTGAAGGCGCTGCACCGGCTCATCATGCGCTCGCAGACCTACCAGCTCGCGAGCGACGACCACGCCGCGAACCTTAAGCGTGACCCGGCGAACGTCCTGCTCTGGCGTCACGCCCGCCGTCCGCTCGACGCCGAATCCATCCGCGACGCCATGCTCTTCGTCAGCGGCCGGCTCAATCGCGCAGTGCCCGGTCCGCATCCTTTCCCCGACATGGCGACCTGGCGCTTCACCATCCACAACCCGTTCTTCGCCGTTTACGACAGCGACCATCGCAGCCTCTACCTGATGCAGCAGCGCAACCGCCGCCATCCCTTCCTCGCGCTCTTTGACGCTGCCGACCCGAACCTCAGCGTCGCCCAGCGCCTGCCCACGACGACGCCCACGCAGTCGCTCTACCTGATGAACTCGCCCTTCGTGCAGCAGCAGGCCGAAGCCTTCGCGCGCCGCCTGCTCGCAGAAACCGGCGACGACACCAAACGCGTGCAACTCGCCTTCGCGATGGCGCAAGGCCGCGCGCCCGGCGCATCTGAACTTAGCGAAGCCCGCACCTTCCTCGACGACTACCGCGCCAAACTTGCCACGCTCGACAGGCCGCACACCAACGACGCCGAACTCGCCTGGTCCGGCCTCGCCCGCGTCCTCCTCACCAGCAACGCCTTCCTGTATGTGGACTAACCGCAAACTGAAGACTCGTGCCGGCGACTTGCAGTCGCCGTCCGCAGGATTGTTCACCACCCGCCGCGAATTCCTTCGCCGCGCCTCCGGCGGCTTCGGCGCGCTCGCCCTCGCCGGCCTTTGCCACGAAACCCAGGCCGCCTCCGCCGACCCGCTCGCCCCGCGCTCCGGCCATTTCCCCGCCAAGGCCGACCGCGTCATCTTCCTCTACTCCACCGGCGGCGTCTCGCAGGTGGACACCTTCGACTACAAACCCCAGCTCACGCGCGACCACGGCAAGGCCGTCACCGCCTCGCGCTGGCTCAACAAGCCCGGCAAGTTCGACCGCTTCCTCATCAAGTCCCGCTGGGGCTTCAAGCAATACGGCCAGAGCGGCATCTGGGTCAGCGACCTCTTCCCGCACATCGGCGGCGTCATTGACGACGTGTGCGTGCTCAACGCCATGCACTGCGACAGCGACGGCCACGACAAGGCCACCCTCGCCGCGCACGTCGGCACCGACCAAGCAATTCGCCCCAGTGCGGGCGCGTGGGTGAGCTACGGCCTCGGCACGGAGAACCGCAACCTGCCGTCCTTCATGGTGCTCGCGCCCGCCGCGCCCTACGCCGGCGCGCAGACGTGGGGCAGTGATTTCCTCCCCGCCTGCCATCAAGGCACGCACGTCATCCCCGGCAAGGAACCGCTGCCGAACTTGAAGCCCAACACGCCCGCCGCCGAGTTGCAGGCGATGGAACTCGGCCTGCTCGGCAAGCTGAACCGCGCGCACCTCGAACAGCGCGCTGCGGACGAGGCGCTCGACGCGCGCATCCGCTCGTTCGAGACCGCCTTCGGCATGCAGCGCGAGGCCCCAGACGCCTTTGACCTCTCGCGCGAGAGCGATGCCACGCTCAAGCTCTACGGCCTCACGCGCGGCGCGAACACCGGCTTCGGCTGGCAATGCCTCGTCGCCCGCCGCCTCGCCGAGCGCGGCGTGCGCTTCTTGGAACTCATTGATGTCGGCTCCAGCGGCAACTGGGATTCGCATGGCAACATGGCCGACCACGAGCGACTCGCGAAGGCCATTGACCAGCCCATCGCCGCGCTCATCGCCGACCTCAAGCAGCGCGGGATGCTGGAGCGCACGCTGCTCGTGTGGACCTCCGAATTTGGCCGCACGCCTTTCCACCAGCAGGCGAATCACCTGGGCCGCGAGCATCACAACCTGGTGTTCTCCTCGTGGATGGCCGGCGGCGGCGTGAAGGGCGGCCTGGCCTACGGCAAGTCCGACGAGCACGGCATCCTCCCCGCCGAAGGCGCGGTCCACACGCACGACCTCCACGCCACGATGCTCCACCTGCTCGGCCTCGACCACGAACGCCTCACCTACCGCTACGCCGGCCGCGACTTCCGCCTCACCGACGTGGCGGGCGAAGTCGTGAAGCCCATCATCGCGTGAACTGTAAAGGGATTCTTGGCCACAGATGAAACACAGATTGAACACAGAAAGCAGAGCGAAGCACGAATGACCTGCGTTTCTGTCCCATCCGTGTTTCATCTGTGTTCCATCTGTGGCTAAAAGAGTCTTTCCTCCACTATGCTAAACACATCTCTCAACTTCTCCGCCCCCGGCAAACAGCAGGGCTTCCTGCAAGTCCCCTGGTCCCACAACCTCGGCGGCTGGGCGAACATCTTCATCCCTTGCACCATCGTCGCGCGCGGCAAGGGGCCGACCGTCCTCATCCTCGCCGGCAACCACGGCGACGAGTATCAGGGGCAGATTGCCATCATGAAGCTCGCGCGTGAGTTGACGCCCGAGATGGTCAACGGCCGCCTCATCCTCATCCCCTCGCTCAACTTCCCCGCCGCCCGCGCCGCCACGCGCCTCTCGCCTGTGGACGGCATGAACATGAATCGCGCCTTCCCCGGCCAGCCCGAGGGCGCGGTCACCAGCCAGATTGCGCACTACCTCACCACCGTGCTCTTCCCCCTGAGCGACGTGGTGATAGACATCCACTCCGGCGGCCGCAGCATGGAGTTCGTGCCGTGCTCCACCATGCACCTCGTCGCCGACCGCGACCAGCGCCGCCGGATGCTCGATGCCATGCTCGCGTGGAACTCGGACTTCGCGTTCCTCTATGCGGACATCGCGGGCACCGGCCTGCTCCCGGTCGAGGCGGAGAACCAGGGCAAGCTCGTCGTCACCACGGAAATGGGCGGCGGCGAGTGCATCCCCGCCGACGTGCATCGCATCACCCAGAGCGGCTTGCGCAACGTCCTCATCCACCTCGGCGCGCTGAAAGGCCGCGCGCAGACTCGGGCCAAGCTCGGCCTGCCGCCCGTCATCCTCACCCAGGCGCTGCACCGCGAAGACTACCTGCTCGCGCCCGAGTCCGGCATCTTTGAAATCTGCCTCGACCTCGGCGCGAAGGTGAAGCGCGGCCAGACCGTCGGCTACCTCCACCACCTCGAACGCCCCGACCGCGCCCCCGAGCCGCTCGTGGCGCAATCCAGCGGCTTCCTCATCACCATCCGCGCCCCCTGCCTCACCCAGCAGGGCGACTGTGTGGCCGTCATCGCCCAGCAGGTGAGCGAGCGGGAAGTGATGGCGGAGTGAGTGCGATGCGACCTTTCCTTCACGCACCTGACTTTGATAGGTTCCGGTCATGCACTTCCGAGTTCTCGAAGGGAAGGTGTCTCGCCCGGCGGAGCTGATGTTTGGTCGGGAATCTGACTTGAGCCTCCTGCGCGAATGGCGGCTGCCGCCCAAACTCCGTAGCCACGAACCCGCCCGCGACGCCGTGGCCTTCGCCCGGCTCGCCACCAAACGCTGGCGTTACCACCGGCGAACTGGACGCGTCATCACCCGCGCGGCGGAATTGCGCGACGCGGCTGCCCGCCACACCAGCGAAGAACTCACCTTTCTCCTGCTGGCCCGGGCTGGGTGGAGCACCAGTTCCCCCATTCTGGGCCTCGCCCACTGTCGGCGGACTTGGTGCGGGCACATCTTCGTGGATTTCCTCTCGGTTCATCCCAGCATCGCCGCCCAGCAGGAGCCGCGCATCCGCGCGGTGGGGACGGGGATTCTCTCACTGCTGTCCAGTTAAGGAATGAGGAGCAACTGCTTGGTGGGGGCGGTGATGCTGGCGGGCGGCTGGAACAAGTCGCTCAAGGGCACTGGTTCGAAGACCGACAAGCTGATCACTTGGAGGA
>Ga0172367_10001187_pt1 | contig 38904 bp, 31 predicted proteins | sample Lak10m_FD_114542 | JGI IMG/M metagenome (GOLD analysis project Ga0172367, IMG submission 114542) | Freshwater microbial communities from Kabuno Bay, South-Kivu, Congo - kab_022012_10m | ecosystem: Environmental > Aquatic > Freshwater > Lake | place: Democratic Republic of the Congo: South-Kivu... | reverse complement strand
GCGCGGGCCGCGCGCGAGCCACTGGTTGTCCGGGTCGTCGGCCATCGTCTTCGCGTCGGCGAGGCTGCGCTGGCGATACACGCCGCTCATCACGATGGTCTTCATCAACGCCTTCGTGTCCCAACCGCTCTGGATGAAGCGCAGCGAAAGCCAGTCCAGCACCTCGGGATAAAGCGGCTTCTCGCCCTGGCTGCCGAAGTCCTCGGACGTCTTCACGAGGCCGCGACCGAACAGGCTTTGCCAGATGCGGTTCACCGTGACGCGCGCGAGCAACGGATGGTCCGGCGCGGTGAGCCACTGCGCGAGGCCGAGGCGGTTGCGCGGTGCGCCGGCGGGCCACGGCGAGAGCGCGGCCGGCGTGATGGGGCCGACTTCCTCGCGCCGGTGGTTGTATTCGCCGCGCCATAGCACGTAGGACTTCTTCGGCTGCGGCAGCTCGCGCATGACCATGATTTCCTTCACGCCATCGGCGAACTTCACCAGTTCGGCGCGGGCGGCCTTGAGCGCGGCGAGTTGCTTGGGAAACTCCGCATCCACAGTGGCGAGGAAATAGTCTTCCAACGCGGCGCGCTCGGCGGGCGACAACTGAGCCTCCGGCTTGGCAATGAGAGCTTTCGCAGCCGCTTCGTCGTGCGTCGCAGCGGCTTCCAGCGGCGTCAGTGCGCGACCGAACACGCGGAAGTCGTCAATCACGCCACCCTTGAATCCCCGGTCGCGCATCCGCTCCGCGAGCGAGATGTTGTCGTGGCCGCCGCCGGTGATGTTCTTGGTGAGGTTATCCTTGATGACTTCGGTGCCGGCGGACTGGCCGTTCACGAAGAGCCGCAGGCCATCCGCGCGGCTGCTGCCGTCCGAGGTCACGACAACGTGCGTCCACGTGTTCGTCGGCACGGGTGCGGTGGCGCGGATGGAGATGGCGTTGCCGGGCCAGAAGTGGATGAGCGACCACTTGAGCCGCCCGTCCTCGATGAGCAGCTCGTAGCCCCGGCTCGCGGCGTCGGTCCACGCCTGCGAGCGGTGAAAGACGACAGCCCGGTCCTTCACGTCCGGCGTGTGCACCCAGAGCGACACGCTGAACGGCTCGTGCCGCTGGAAGTTGCCGAGCGGGAGATTGACCGGGTCGTCGCCGGTGAACTGCACGGCCTGGCCGGAGCGCCCAGGCACGAGCTTGTTCTCGCCGACGAGCGTGGCGGAGTTCGTGCCGCCGAGGGCGTTGGTGAACTTGTTGCCGGTGAGTGTATCGAAGGTGTAGCGCGCCAGCTCGCCGGGGATGGGGAAGGTGTTTAGCGGAGAGGCATTCGCTATGCCCGTCGCTCTTTCTCCCTCGCCCTGCGAGGAACGAGCGGGGAGAGGGCTGGGGAGAGGGGTGCCCTTGCCGTCGGAGGGACGTGCCTCCTCTCCCCGGCCCTCTCCTCCCTTGAGGGGAGGAGAGGGAGAAGAAGCGCGCGTCGAGCGGTCTGCTAGCTTCAGCCACGAAGCGAAAGCCGTGCTGCGGGCCTTGCGCGTGGCGGCAAGTTGTTGCTCGGCTTCGCGGACGGATTTCTCCAGCGACGCCAGCTTCTCCTTCGCCGGCTTATCGAGCAGCGGCTGCGCGGGCGTGGGCACCGACGGCGTGAAGAACGAGTAGAGGCCGGCCTCGTCCACGTTTTGGAAGAAGGAGAACAGGCCGTAATACTCCTTCTGCGCGATGGGATCGTATTTGTGGTCGTGGCAGCGGGCGCACTCGAAGGTCAGCCCGAGGAAGGCCGTCGCGAAGGTCTGCACGCGGTCGGCCACATACTCGACGCGATACTCCTCCTCGACGCTCCCGCCCTCGGTTTCCTGCTGGTGCAGGCGGTTGAAGGCGGTGGCGAGGATTTGGTCGTCGGTCGGGTTCGGCAGCAAATCGCCGGCGAGCTGCGCGGTGACGAACTTGTCGAACGGGAGGTTTTCGTTGAACGACTTCACCACCCAGTCGCGCCACGGCCAGACCTCGCGTTCGCGGTCCACCTGGAAGCCGTAGCTGTCGGCGTAGCGGGAGATGTCGAGCCAGTCCACGGCCATGCGCTCGCCGAAGTGCGGCGACGCGAGCAGGCGGTCCACGAGCTTTTCAAATGCGGAATGCGGAATGCGGAATGCGGAATTGCCACTTCCCGGCCCGGACTCGCGCAGGAAGCTCTCGACTTCGGCCGGCGTGGGCGGCAGGCCGGTGAGGTCAAAGGTGACGCGGCGCAGGAGCGTGGCGGGGTCGGCTTCGGGCTGGAGCTTGAGTTTGCGGGCGGCGAGGCCGGAGGAGACGATGGTGTCTATCGGGGAAGTATTCAGTGACCAGTTTTCAGTATTCAGTGGCTTCGCCTTGCCGGACGCGCCTTTGACTGATGACTGATTACTGAACACTGAAGACTGAACACTGCCCGCCAGCGGCACAAACGCCCAGTGCGCCTCGTAGTTCGCCCCCTCCGCAATCCACCGGCGCAGCTTGTCCACCTCGGCGGGCGTGAGGCTCGCGAGCTTGGACTTCGCGGGCGGCATGTGGTCGTTCGCGTCCTTGGTCGTGACGCGCTTGAGCAACTCGCTCTGAGCCGGCTTGCCGGGAACGATGGCGTTCTTCTTGAGCGCGCCCTCGCGGGTGTCGAGTCGCAGCCCGGACTCGCGCTTCTTCTCATCGAAGCCGTGGCAGAAGAAACATTTGTCCGACAGGATGGGCCGGATGTCGCGGTTGTAGCGCACCGGCTCGGCGGCGCGGGCGGCGGTCGCGATCAGGCACAGCAGTGCAATGCGGAGCACAAACATGGGTTGGTTGGATTCAAGCCGTGGCCCAACCCTTCACTTGGCCGCCTTCTTCTTCTTCGCGGGCGCGGCGGGCACGTTGGACAAGTCGGGTTCCTTCAGCGTCGGCGGGCCTTTCAGCCAGCCCAGCGAGGCCAGGAACTTGTCCGCCTCGATGAGCGTGGCCGTCTTCCACGGCTCGCCATTGAAAAAGCCGTGGCCGACGCCGTCGTAGAAGCGCGATTCGCAGCGCACCCCGGCCTGCTTCATGTTCGCCTGAAAGCGCTCGACCACCGGCACGCCGTTGAGTGTGTCGTTGCGGCCGAGGAAGACAATGGCCGGCGGGTCGTCCGCCGTGATGTTGTGCGCGGGGGAAAATTCCTTGTAACGGCTGCCCACTCGCGCCGTGCCCCAGCCGCCTTCAGGGCCGTTGTCGAACACGGGATTGAACAGCACCAGCGCGGCGGCCTTGGGCGAGATTTTCAAGTCATCCGCCGGGTCGTCGTTACCCTCGACCATGCCGACGAACGCCGCGAGGTGCCCGCCCGCCGAGCCGCCGCCGGCACCGATGCGCTTGGGGTCAATGCCCAGCTCCGCCGCGTGGCCGCGCACCCAGCGCATCGCGGACTTCGCGTCGCGCACGCAGTTGGTCGGCGGGCCGGGGATGTCCTTCACGAGCCGATACTCGACCTGCACGCAGACGAGGCCGCGCTGGGCGAGGTAGGTGGCCTGGTCGTTGAACTGCGTCGGCGCGCCGCCCGTCCAGCCGCCACCGTGGAACAGCACCAGCGCGGGCCGCTGGTCGGTCGCCTTCCAGCCCTCGGGCTTCACGATGAACAGGCGCAGGTCGCGGCCATCCACTTTCTTGTAAATCCGTTCTTCGCCGAGGAAGGCAGGCTTGGGCTTGGCGTCCGCACCGGGAGCAGACGGAGAAAGCAGGCAAAAGCAAACCAGCGTAAGCGGGAACAAGAGTTTCATGACATGTCAGTGGTGCGTGCTGCGAGAGAGTTAAAGGAAGTCTGGCCACACAGATTGGAGGGCGGACCACAGATGGGCAGAGAGAAAGCGCATTTTCATAAACGCACTATTGCATCAGGGGGCGACCACACAACGCCACCGTTAGCCTTTTCTGCGCGCTTTTCTTGTTCTTCAGATGTTAGCAGACGTTCGCAATAACCTCCTTTGATTCCGCCGGATTTCAACGCTTGGACAACTTCTTCGGTGATAAACAAGTCCCGGTCAGTGAACCCTCTAGGCCAATGGCGCTTTGTGGTAAAAAATGTGTTGCTGGCTTTTGGCAGAACAAGTTGATTGACATAGCAAAAGAGTCCATGAGCAGAGTCGGTGCGTCCGCAGCGAGAACAGATGTGACCCTCTGTGGTCATCACATGGGGGTCGCAATCAACCAATTCAGTAATCCGTAAAGCGTGCCAGCCACTACTTCCGACGGGCTTGGACTCGTAGCCACGCACTTTCGCGGCTTGTATGGCACGCAAAAATGTCTCGCTCACAATCAGAATGCGGTCGTTCGTGTAAGCAAAGTCCCCCTTTATTCTCACAAGAACCGGGTCGTGAAAGCCAACGTCGAACATTTCATGCGGGTCATACTTTCCGCATGATTCGCAACGAAATGGCAGGTAAGGCATCTTCATCTCCATCTTGAATTGAGCTGGGTGCCCCAAGAGCCTGCCGACCACACTCGGCAACTCAGGTCGCTTTGGCCGTTTCGGTTGCCTTCCAATTAACGAATACAGCAACCAGCTCTCGCGCGGTTGGTCCTTCCCCTCCAATCTGAAGTAACTGATGGGTTTGTCTTTCGTCGGCGGTTGGTTCTTCTTCATCTGTGTTCCCCCTTCAAAATCTGTGCGGTTCCTCGTGGTGGCTCAGTGCTTGGTCGGCGGGAATTGCTTCCGCAGCAGCGATTCAGCTTGGGCGCGAATGCTCAAAAACAGCGGGTCATCCGCGCGGTTGTGCAGCTCGGCGGGCTGCTGGGCGTTGTCATACAGCTCGCGGCCAATCACCTCGCCGCTCTTCCAGTCGCGCCACTCGGTGTAGCGCGCGGCGGCGGTGCGGACGCTCACGCCCATCGCCTTGGGCTGCTTGTCCGGCTCGCGGTCGAAGTAGGCCGGGCGCGGGTGCTGCGTGAACGCGGCGGGCTTCACCGACTTCGCGGGGTCGTTCAGCACGGGCACCAGGCTCGTGCCCTCGACGCCCGGCGGCTTCGGCAGGCCGGCGAGTTCAGCCAAGGTCGGAAACAGGTCGAGCAACTCAGCCAGCGAACTCGTGCGTTTGCCCGCGTGCTTGCTGCCCGGCGTCCCGATGAAAAACGGCACGCCCGCGTCATGCTCGAAGTTCGAGGTCTTGCCCCACTGCGTGTGCTCACCGAGGTGATAGCCGTGGTCGCCGACGAACGTGACGATGGTGCGGTCCGCCACGCCGCTGCGGTCCAGCGCGTCGAGCACTTTACCGAGCTGGGCGTCCATGTAGCTGATGTTGGCGAAGTAGCCGTGGCGAATCTCCGCAACCTGCTCCGGCGTGAACGTGACCTGGTTCGGCGGCACGCCGCGCAGCTCGCGGCCGTCGTGAAAGGCGATTTCCGGAGCGCCGGCGGGACGCGCGGGATTGAGCGCCGGAAGTTTCGCGCGGTCGTAGAGGTCCCAGTATTTCTTCGGCGCGTTGAACGGCGCGTGCGGTTTCCAGAAACCGACCGCGAGGAAGAACGGCCGGTCCTTCACCTCCGCCAGCACGCGCACGGCCTCGGCGGCGACGCGGCCGGCGTAATAGGCTTCGTCAGGCACATCGCGGCACTCGTAGAGCGGGACGGAGGTGTATTTGCGCGGCGCAGGCGAGGCGACGTTCGGCGGCAACGGCCCAGTCACGCGCGCGTCATCCTCGCCGTGCGTCTCGTAGTAGAGGAACTCCGGCGCGCTCCACGAGCGGCGGTCGCCTTTCTCCTTCGTGTGCCAGTTGTGGAAGATTTTCCCGACGCAGCGCGTCGTGTAGCCGTGGTCCTTGAACCACAGCGGCAGCGTGGTCACGTCGGGGTTCAACTCGCGGAAGTGCGTGCCGTTGTTCCAGAGCCGCAGCGTGTCGGGCCGGCGGCCGGTAAGCATGGAGGAACGCGACGGGTTGCAGACGGCCTGCTGGCAGTAGGCGCGGTCGAACTGGAGGGAGCGGCGCGCGAGCCGGTTGAGGTTGGGCGTCAGCGCGGGCGAGCCGTAGCTGGCCAGCTCGGGCCGGAAGTCATCGGCCATGAGGAAGAGGACGTTCAGCTTCGGGGCCGCGGCGAAGGCCGAGACGGCAAAGGCCGCGCTGAGACTCAGCGACGTGAGAAGGCGACAGGCAAAGGACATGGCCCAGTGCTACCACAGACGCGCCGCGCGGGAAACCCGGCAGTTGCGCAGCGTCCGGGCTTATTGCTCGCCGGAGCGGATGCGCTCGAAGGCCACGCCGGTCTGCCGGAAGGCCGCCTCGATCTTCGGCACCAGCGCGGGGATGGCGTGGGTGTTGCCGCCGGTGGCGAGCGTTTCAAGTTCCTGGCAGAGGTTGCCGAGCGCGTTGGCGCCCAGGTTCAGGCTCATGCCGCGGAAGATGTGCGCGGCGAAGGCGAGCTGCTGGAGGTTGTCGCCCGAGTGCTTGATCTGCTCCAGGTGCGTGGGCGCGTTCTGCATGAAGAGGTCAATCAGCTCGTGCAGCAACGGGACGCCATCCTTGGACTTCATCTCGCTCAACTCGGCGATGATGGTGGCGTCCAGGACGGGTGGTTCCGCGGCGGCGGCGTCCGCTGCCACCGCCGCCGGGGCGTGGCCGCCGCCGGTTTCGGGCGCGGCCTGACGAGTCTGGCCCCAGCGTTCGAGGACGGCCTGCAGCTCGGTGATGCGCACCGGCTTGGCCACGTAGTCGTCCATGCCGGCCTCCAGGCAGCGCTCCCGGTCGCCTTCGAGCGCGTTGCCGGTCATGGCGATGAGCCGGGGGCGCTGGGGGTCCGGCCATTGCGCGTGGATGCGGCGCGCGGCCTCGAAGCCGTCCATCTCCGGCATCTGCACGTCGAGGAAGATGAGGTCGAAGGGCTGCTGCTCCAGCAGCTTGAGCACCTCGACGCCGTTGGCGGCGACCTCGGGCCGGTAGCCGAGGCGCTGGAGCATCTTCACGCCGACCTTCTGGTTGATGAGGTTGTCGTCGGCCAGCATGAGCCGCAGGGGCAGGCGTTCCGCCATCGTGGCGTCGAATTCCGAGCTGACTGGGGCCTTCTTCTCCGTGCGGGGCTTGTTCTCCACGGCGCGCACCAGCGCGTCGAAGACCTGCGCGGGCCGGATGGGCTTGTAGATGAAGAGCGAGATGCCGGCCGTGCCGGGGCGCTTGTCATCCGAGCGCAGCCGCGTGTCGGTGAGCAGCAGGATGGGCGTGGCCTCGCAGCCGGGCACGCGCCGGACGAACTGCGCGAGCGTGAGGCCGTCCATTTCGGGCAGTTGCAGGTCGAGCACGATGGCGTCGAAGCGCTCGCCGCCGGACAGGAGGTCCAGCGCCTCCTTGCTGGTGGCGACCGCGCGGAGGTCGGCCCCGGCCCAGCGGGCATATTGCGCGAAGACCTTGCGGTTGGAGCCGCTGTCCTCGACGAACAGGAGGCGCTTCTGCTCCAGCTTGCCGGCCGGGGCGGCGGCGGTGTTGGGCACCTCGGCCCGCGCGGCCTGCGTGCGGATCACGATATGGAAGGTGGAGCCTTTGCCCGCGTCGCTCTCGGCCCAGATTTTGCCGCCCATCAGCTCGGCGAGGCGCTTGCAGATCGCCAGCCCCAGCCCCGTGCCGCCGAACTGCCGCGTCGTGGAACTGTCCACCTGGGTGAACGACTTGAAAAGCCGGTCCATCTTGTTGGCCGGGATGCCGATGCCGGTGTCGCGGACGGAAATGCGGACGAAGAAGGCGTCGGGGTCGGCCGGGCTTTCCGTGCCGGCGAGATCGCCGGGGTTTTCCTCGCGGCTGACGGCGATGGCCACCTCGCCCTTGGCGGTGAACTTCACCGCGTTGCTCACGAGGTTGACGATGATCTGGCGCAGGCGCGTGACATCGCCCTCGATGAGCGGCGGCAGGTTGTCCTCGACCGCATACACGAGATCGAGCTTCTTCTCCGCCGCGCGCGGCGTGAGCAGGTCCAGCGCCTCCTCGAGGCAGGTGCGCAGCTCGAAGGGGTGGCGCTCCAGGTCGAGCTTGCCGGCCTCGATCTTCGAGAAGTCGAGGATGTCGTTGATGATGTTCAGCAGCGAGTCGGCGGAGCTGCGGACGGTCTCGACGAAGTCGCGCTGCTCGTTGGTCAGCTCGGTGTCCATCAGCAGCGAGGTCATGCCGATGATGCCGTTCATCGGCGTGCGGATCTCGTGGCTGGTGTTGGCGAGGAACTCGGACTTGGCGCGCGTGGCCTCCTCGAGCTTCTGGTTCAGCGCGATGAGCGCCGTGTTGCTGTCCACGAGCTGCTGCTGGCTCTCGCGCAGCGCGCGGTAGGCCTCGTCGCGCTGGAGGGCGCTTTGATAGGCCTTCGAGTGGTAGCGGATGCGCGCGATCAGCTCGACCTTGTCGGGCAGCTTGACGAGGTAGTCGTTCGCGCCGGCGGCGAAGGCCTGCGCCTTGATCGTCGGCTCCTCCTTCGTGGAGAGCACGATGATGGGCGTCTCCTGCGTGCTGGGATTCGCGCGGAACTGCCGGACGAGGGTGAGGCCGTCAATGCCCGGCATGACCAGATCCTGAAGAATGACCGTGGGCTTGATCTGGTTCGCCAGCCGCACCGCCTCGGTCGGGTCAATGCAGTAGTGGAAATCTATGTTGGGCTGGTTGGCGAGACACCGACGGATGGCCTCCGCGACCATGACCTGGTCGTCCACCAGCAGCACCATCACCGAGTAGTCGGCGGCGGCGGCGCTGCTGCCCGTCGGGCTGGCGGGCCTGGTTGGCGGCGGCGTTCCGATCATGTCAGTTGGTATGGTTTGGCGCGCTTAACGGGCATGGGATAGCGGCTGGAGGGATTTTTTCCAATGTCAAAATGCGGCGCGCTCCTTCGTAGTCGCAGCCTTCAGGCTGCGCGTGGATTCGCAACCTGAAGGTTACGACTACGAACTCGCCTGAATCTCCCGCGCCCGAAGGCAAGCCACCTCACGTCCGGCGGCGAACGGCTCCAGCGCCGGCACCGTCGCTTTGCACGCCTCGGTCGCATGCTGGCAGCGCGGATGAAACGCGCAGCCCGCCGGTGGGTTCAGCGGCGAGGGCGGATCGCCCGCCAGCACGATGCGCTTCCGCCGCTTCTCCCGCTCCGGGTCCGGCACCGGCACCGCGCTCACGAGCGCCTGCGTGTAGGGATGCAGCGGATGGTCGAACACCTCCGTCGCCGGCCCCAGCTCCACGATCTTGCCCAGATACATCACCGCGATGCGGTCGGCGATGTGCCGCACCACCGAAAGGTCGTGCGAGATGAACACCAGCGTCAGGCCCATCTCGCGCGAGAGCTTGGCGAGCAGGTTGATGATCTGCGCCTGAATCGAGACATCCAGCGCCGACACCGGCTCGTCCGCCACGATGAGCTTCGGCTCCACCGCCAGCGCGCGCGCGATGGCGATGCGCTGCCGCTGTCCGCCGCTGAACTCGTGCGGATACTTCCGCTGGTAGCGCGGCGCGAGGCCGACCTTTTCCATCAGCACCGCCACGCGCGCGGGCAGCTCCGCCGCCGGCACCGCATGATGCGCCCGGATCGCCTCCGCCAGCGTGTCGACCACCGTCATGCGCGGGTTCAGCGACGCATACGGGTCCTGGAAAATCATCTGGAAGTCCGCCCGCGCCGACCGCAGCTCCGCGCCGCGCAACTCGGTCAGATTCCGCCCGCCTAGCACCACCGTCCCCTCGCTCGCCGGGAGCAATTGCAGAATCGTCCGCCCCAGCGTGGACTTCCCGCAGCCCGACTCGCCCACCAGCCCGAGGATTTCCCCCTGCCGCAGCGCGAGCGACACCCCATCCACCGCCCGCACCGTCCCCACGCGCTTGCGAAACACCAGCCCGTGCTCCACCGGGAAGTGGGTCTTCACATCGCGCAGTTCGAGGAAGGTGTTCAAGGTGTGGGGAGTTTAGCCGCGATGGATGGGAAAGGGACTGAAATCTTACTCCTTCAGCCGGCCCGCATGGCGCTCGCTCTCCAAAAACTCCGCCGGCTCCAGCAACGGCAGGCCATAGAAATGGCTGCCGAGCAGACCGGTGAAATCCTCCCGGTCCAGCGTCAGCCGGACTTGCGACCACGCGAGCGCGGTCAGCAAAACAGGACGGTCCTTGGCGACAGGGAACACCACTATCTGATTGAGGCTCACGACGTCATCCATCAGCACGAGGTGCGGACGCAGCCGCAGCCACTCGTGAGTCGCGGCGGGCGGAAATTTAGCGAGGTTGCGCACCACCTCTGCGACCACCCACGGGCTGGCCATGAGTGTCCAGCCCTGTGCGGGCGCGTAGCCAAACAGTGCCCGGGACGAACCGCGCGCCGAGCCGCAGGCGGCCAGCAGCACGCTGGTGTCCAGGAAGAGCTTCATGCCCCCGCGAGGAAGCGACGGTGCCCGGCCTCGTCCGCCGCAATCCACTGGTCAATTTTTTCACGGGGGATGTCGCGGGGCGGCGGGAGCGCGCCATCCGCCGCGTGCAAACGGGTGGCGAGGAACAGCAGCAACTCCTGCTTCTGCTCCGCCGGCAGAGTGTCGGCGGCGGCTTCAATCTCGGCAAGCGTGCTCATGGCGGCAACGTAGCGGCGGGCGGGCGGGCAAACAAGGCTGGTTTCAACCTGCGGGAGCAGTCCGGCACAATGTCACCGCACTATCTCATTTCGTGAGCAGCTCATTGAAGACGTCGTCCGCCGGATTCTCCCAGGTCTTCCGCAACGCCGCCTCCGACGCCGCCAGCCAGTGCTGCCGCTCGGTGTCCTCCTCGGGCGTCTCGACGGTGACGGTCACGCGCGACCGGCTCGGCAACGGGAGCGGCCGCGCGAGCCGGAGCAGGCCGTCCTCATAAATCGCTTCGAGGGTCGTTGACATGGCGTGACGATACGCCGGGCGGAATAGGTCGCAAGGATGCAGTTCAGTCTGCGCCGCTCACGCGCTACCGGAACACCAGCCCGTGCTCCACCGGGAAGTGGGTCTTCACATCGCGCAGTTCGAGGGAGGAGGTCAAGGGTTTGGCGTCGCGCTAGATTTGAACGTCATGCGTGTCAGTTTCGACTCCACCCGGCGTGCTGCTTCACCGTCTGGTTTCGCTGCCAGAAGTGGACGCCCGTGTCGCTGAGGCGGGCGACGAGGCCCATGCGCTTGGCCTCGCTGTCGAAGCGCGGGTGGCGGAGGAACCGGCGGACGGTGAGCGCCGCATCATCCGCGCGCACATCCAGCCAGGCGAGGCAATAGGCCGGGTGACAGAGCCGACGCTTGTGGAAATCCTCGTCGAGCGTGAACAGCGTGACCCGTCGGAACTGATGAAGCAGGGGAATGATGTCCGCGTCCTGCGTCCCGAGCCGGGCAACGCCGTGGCCAATCTGGCGGCAGGGAATGCGCCACTCGCGGAGCAGGGCGGCCTGATCAGCCGGGAAGTTTTCGTCCAGCAGGTTCAAGCGGGGACGAGTTCGCCGCGTCGGCGCACGGCGGGGGCGCGCCTGCCGAGCCACGCCTCCTCGGCCAGCTTCACGGCCTCGGCCACGGCGGCGAGCGGGAGCCGGCCACCCCAGCGGGTGTTGCAGATGAAGTCCCACGAGCGGCCCTCCGCGACATCGTCCAACACCTGCCAGACCATGATGCGCGTGCCTTTGAAGGTGGGCTTGCCGTGGCAAATCGCCGGGTCCGCCACGATATAGCGGCCCAGCTCGGTTGGTTCCGGGGAAGTTGCGGTGCCGTTCTTCATGGCGGCAAAGTAGCGACGGGCGGGCGGGTGAACAAGAATGGTTTCAACCGCACACCAACGTAAATACCAGTCCGTGCTGCATCGTGAAATTGGCGCACCTTTGTCACGGCGGGCCGCTTGAATCGCGCTTCAAGTTCTTGCGCCACTTCACATCAAGCGCGGCATCCAGCTTAAGAATTCCGGCTTCGACCTCATCCAAGTCCCCTGTGAAGGCGTTGCCTTCGCGCCGGACCTGAGCCGTATTTCGGTAGCTGAGTCCTTTGTGATAATGGCGGAGCGCCTCGTTCGTTCTACCTGTCTGCTTGTAGAGAACGGCGAGGCGAAAGTGATCAAATTTGAAAGCATGGTTGTAATCCAGGCCGACTACGCCGCGTTGTTGAAGCTTCTCATACTCCTTCACATCGCCGAGCAATCCTCGCTCCGCCTGATTGATATCTGCGGAGCAATAAGCTTCCAGGAAGGTCTTGGTGCGTTTCTCAAAGTCCGACATAGGTTCCGTCGAAGGTCCACACGCGGACAGAACCAACACGAAGAGTGGAGCAAAGCCTGTCAGCTTGGTGAAAAAGCAAAGCGAAAACCTCGTGGTGGCATCCGACGTTTCATGGGCTTCTGAATTCATTGTGGTCACAGATTTAACTCGTTCGCCTGCATCCGCACGCACGCACTCGCGTGGCCCGGCTCAATTTCCTTCAGCGCCACTTCACCCGTGCGGCAGGCGGACTGGGCAAACTCGCAGCGGTCGGCGAAGGCACAGGCGGGGAGCGGCTTGGACGCGTCGGGCGGCAGGCCGGGGATGGTATAAAGCTCCGCGCCCTTGCCTTGCAGCGCCGGGATGCTGCGCTGGAGCGCGCGGTTGTAGGGGTGCAGCGGGCGCGCGAAGATGTCCTCCACCGGGCCGGACTCCACCACGCGGCCCGCATACATCACCAGCACGCGCCGGCAGAAGCCCGCCACCACGCCGAGGTCGTGCGAAATCCAGATCACCGCCATGCCGCGCTCGCGCTGGAGCCGCGCGATGAGGTCGAGAATCTGCGCCTGCACCGTCACGTCCAGCGCCGTGGTCGGCTCGTCGGCGATGAGCAGGTCCGGCTGCGTGATGAGCGCCATCGCGATCATCACGCGCTGCCGCATTCCGCCGCTGAACTCGTGCGGATGGCTGCGGATGCGCCGCGCGGCGTCCGGCACACCGACTTCTTCGAGCGCGCGGATGGCCCGCTTCACGGCTTCTTCGCGCGGCAGCTTGTCGTGGATGAGCAGCGGCTCGATGAGTTGTTCCTCGATGCGCAGATACGGGTTCAGCGAGGTCATCGGGTCCTGGAAAATCATCGCGATGCGCTTGCCGCGAATCCGGTTCAAGTCCGCCTCCTTCATCGCGAGCAAGTCCGCGCCGTCGAAGCGCGCCGTGCCCGACTCGATGCGGCCCGGCGGCTTGGGAATCAGCCCCATCAGCGAGTAGCACGTCACGGACTTACCCGAGCCGCTCTCGCCCACGATGCCCAGCGTCTCGCCCTTCTCCACGCTGAACGACACGCCATCCACCGCGCGCACGATGCCGTTGCGAGTGTGGAAGTAGGCGCGGAGGTTGGCTACTTCAAGCAGGGACATGGGAAGTTTTTGCCACAGATGGACACAGATGGAACACAGATTGGGAAGGGATGCAGGAGGGTAGGAGGGATGCGTGCGAAGCATTTTTTCCGCCTCCCCTATCTGTGTTCCATCTGTGTTTCATCTGTGGCTAAGAAGGTTTCAGTCCTTGCTCGCCCGCACGTCGAGCGCGTCGCGCAGACCATCGCCGAGGAAGTTCAGGCAGAAGAGCGTGGCGCTGAACGCGCCGGCGGGGAAGACGAGCATCCACCAGTATTCCTCCATGCGGTCCGCGCCGTCTTTAATCATCGAGCCCCACGAGCTCATCGGCGGCTGCACGCCGAGGCCGAGGAAGCTCAGGAAAGCTTCGAGCAGCATCACCGCCGGCACCGTGAGCGTGGTGTAAACGATGACCGGGCCGAGCACGTTGGGAATCATGTGCCGCAGGATGATGCGGCGCTTGCGCAAGCCCAGTGCGTGCGCGGCCTCGACGAATTCCATCCGCTTCAGCGACGCCACCTGGCCGCGCACGATGCGCGCCATGGTGAGCCATTCCACCGCGCCGATGGCAGCAAAGAGCAGCCACAACTCGCGGCCCAGCCACACGGTCAGCAGGATGACGAAGAGCGTGAACGGGAGCGCGTAGAGGATGTCCACGAGCCGCATCATGAGCGCGTCGAGCTTGCCGCCGATGAAGCCGGAGATGGCGCCGTAGAGCACGCCGATGGTGAGCGCCACGCCCGTCGCGCACGCGCCGACCATGAGCGACACGCGCCCGCCGTAGAGCAGCCGCGTGAACTGGTCGCGCCCGAGGTGGTCGGTGCCGAGCCAGTGCTTCGCGGACGGAGGGACCGCGCCGAGCGCGAGGTCTTGCTCCTCGTAAGTGAACGGCGACACCCACGGCGCGGCGACGCACAGCAGTCCCAGCACGGCGACGATGAACGCGCTGGCGAGCGCGAGCTTGTTCTTCCGCAAGCGCGCCCAGGCGTCCTGCCACAGGGAATGGCCGGCCTCGACTGGCTCGGGGATGGAAATGGTGACGGGATTCATGAACGCGTCAGCGGGAGGGGAAACGTTCAACGTCCAACGTCCAACGCTCAACTTTCAAAGAGCGCGCGTTCGGAGCCGCTTTGGACGTTGAACGTTGAGCGTTGAAAGTTGGAAGTTGTCTTCTCATTCCAGCCTCACCCTCGGGTTGAGCCACGCCTGCGCGACATCCACGAGCAGGTTGAAGAACAGGATGATGGCCGAGAAGAAGAAGACCGTGCCGCCCACCACCGGGATGTCGCGGTCGAAGACGGAGCCGACGAAGTATTTGCCCAGGCCGGGGATGTTGAAGACGGTCTCGATGACGAATGAGCCGGTGATGAGGCCCGCCGCCGCCGGACCGAGGTAGGTCACGACCGGCAGCAGCCCGCCGCGCAACGCGTGGCGCGTGAGGATGCGCAGGCCGGACGCGCCCTTCGCCCGTGCGGTGCGGATGAAGTCCTGGCCCATGATTTCCAGCATCCCGCCGCGCGTGAGCCGCGCGATGTAGGCGGCGAGGTGGAAGCCGAGCGTGAGTGCGGGGAGAACGCGGTCGCCGGGCGTGTTCCAGCCGGAGGTGTGGAACCAGCCGAGCTTCAGCGCGAAGAAGAGCACCACCATCGGCCCGAGCACGAACGTGGGCAGGCACACCCCGACCATCGCGCCCGACATCGGCACGTAGTCTTGCGCGGTGTTCGGCTTCTGCGCGGCGAGCATCCCAGCGGGCAAGCCGATGGCCAGCGCGATGAGCAACGCCCACGCGCCCAGCTCCAGCGACACGGGGAAGGACTCGCGGATGATTTCGCCGACGGTGCGGTTCGAGTGGCGGATGGACGGCTGCTGTCCCGTGACGAGCGCCTTGAGGAAGTTGACGTATTGCACGCCGAGCGGTTTGTCCAAGCCGTAGTGCGCTTCGAGGCGTTTGAGAATCTCCGGCGGCACGTTGCGCTCCGCGGTGAACGGCCCGCCCGGCGCGTAGCGCACCATGAAGAAGGTGAGCGTGGCCACCGCCCAGAGGACCGGGAGCGTCTGCAACAGGCGGATGAGGAGGAAGCGGGCCACGACTATTTATCCACCGATGAAGGCACTTTTAGCCACGGATTGAACACGGAAGAAACACGGATGGGGCACAGCGGTAGAGGATTCTTCTCCGTGTTTAATCTGTGTTTCATCCGTGGCTAAAGTGGAATTCGCCAGCTACTCGAAACTCAGGTGCTTGTAGGGATGGTGGTCGAGGAGCGTCGGGTGCCAGCCCCTGAGCTTGGGCGTGATGAGGTGCTGGCGGGTGTAATGGTAGATGGGGATGATGGGCAGCTCGTCCATCAGGATGGTCTCGGCTTTCTGGAAGAGTTCGAGGCGCGCGGCGGCGTCCGCGGTGCGCGCGGCCTCGCCGATGAGGCGGTCGTATTCCTTGTTGCTCCAGCCGGTCTCGTTCTGGCCGCCGCCGGTGAGCCACATGTCGAGGAACGTGTTCGGGTCCACGTAATCGCCCGTCCAGCCGGCGCGGCAGACCTGGTAGTTCAACTGCCGCTGCGTGTCCAAATACACCTTCCACTCCTGGTTCAGCAGCCGCGCGTCAATGCCGAGGTGCTTCTTCCACATCTGCTGGATGGCCTCGGCGATGATGCGGTGCGACTCCTGCGTGTTGTAGAGCAGCTCGAAAGGAGGAAAGCCCTTGCCGTCGGGGAAGCCGGCGTCGGCCAGAAGTCTTTTGGCCTCGGCGATGCCGCCGCTGAACTTGCCGCGCGCGGTGTAACCGCCGGTGCCGGGCGGCGTGAGGTTGAACGCGGGGAGCTGCCCGGCCTTGAGGATGTTCTCGGTGATGGCCGCGCGGTCAATGGCGAGTGCAAGGGCCTTGCGCACACGCTTGTCGTTGAGCGGCGGCTTGGTGACGTTGACGCGGTAGAAGTAGGTCGAGAGATAGGGCTCGATGCGGATGAGGTCGGGGTTGTTCTTCCGGTAGCCGGGGATTTTCGAGAGCGGCACGGTGTCGGTGACGTGGAGCTGGTTCGCGCGGAACATGCGCTCCTCGGTCTCGGAACTGGAGATGGGATAGAACGCGAGGCCGTCGAGCTTCACGGTCTTCGCGTCCCAGTGGTGCGGGTTGCGCTTGATGGTGATGACCTCGTTGACCTTCCACTGGTCGAGTGTGAAGGGGCCGTTGCCGACGAAGTTCTCGGGACGCGTCCACTTGCCGCCGCGCTCGTAGGGCTTGCCGTGCTTCGCGATGGTCGGCAGGTGGACGGGCATCCACGACGTGTGGTTGATGAGCGAGAGGAAGTAGGGCGTCGGGCCGATGAGCGTGATTTGAAACGTGTGGTCATCAATGACCTTGTAGCCGACCTGCGAAAAGTCCTTCAGCTTGCCCTCGTTGTATGCCTGCGCGTTCTTCACGACGTGGTGCATGTAGGCGTATTGCGCGGCGAGCGTCGGCTCCAGGATGCGCTTGTAGGATTCGAGGAAGTCGCGCGCGGTGAAGGCGTCGCCGTTGGACCACTTGGCGTTCTTGCGCAGGTAGAAGGTGTAAGTGAGCAGGTCCGGCGAAATCTCCCAGCGCTCGGCCACTCCGGGCACCGGGTGCAAGTCCTTCGGGTCTTCGTCTGTGAGGCCCTCGAACAGGCCCATGAGAATCATGTGCTCCGGCACGCCGGTGACAATCTGCGGGTCGAGGTCCGACGGCTCGGAGCCGTTGCCGCGATGGAGAATCATCTTCCCCGGCGAGACAGCGGGACCGGAGCCAAAGCCGGGGTCGGCTTTGGCACTGCCGCCGGGAGCGCCGGGCTGGTCGGCGGACTTCTTGCAACCCACGAGCAAGACAGCCAGACACGCGGCGGCGAACAGTGCTTTCATGGCGCGAGCTTTTCGATTCCGGTGGGGCGAGGGAAGCGCAAACTTGCCCGCGTGCCTGTGCGTCGGCTAGCGTCCGCGCGTGTCGCGACTGCCCTTCGAGCTGCTGCTGGCGCTGCGTTACCTGCGGCCCAAGCGCACGTTCGTCTCCGTCATCACGCTCATCTCCGTCGTTGGCGTGATGCTGGGCGTGGCGGTGCTCATCATCGTCATCAGCGTGATGAGCGGCTTCGACCGCCAGATTCGCGAGAAGCTGCTCGGCTTTAACGCCCATCTCCGCGTCATCCAGCCCGGCGAGCTGCTTTCTAAGCGCGAGGAGCTTATGGCCCGCGTAATGGCCAACCCGCGCGTGAAAGCCGTCGCGCCTTTTGTGCAAGGCAAGGCGCTGTTGGAAACACAGCCACCTGTCGGCGGTTCTTTGATGGACGCGCCGGTGGTGCGCGGTGTGGACGTGCAGCGCGAAGGGGGCGTGAGCGACCTGCCCAGGAGCATCAAGGAGGGCGAGTTCAATCTGCGAGGCAATGGCCTCGTGCTTGGCCGCGAGCTGGCGAGCAACCTCGGCCTGCGCGTCGGGGACCGCGTCTCGGTCTATTCCCCGGCGAACTTAAAGAAAATGAAGGACGCCCGGCGCAGCGGGAAGGAGGAGGCCGTGATGCCGGACGAATACACGGTCAAGGGCATCTTCGATGTGGGTCACTACGAGTTCAACGCGAACCTCGTCATCGCCTCGCTAGTCAACGCGCAGGATCTTTACGAGCTGGAGGACAATGTCCACGGCCTGCAAATCAGGCTGCATGACCCGTCCGAAGCCGAGGCAGCGCGGCGCGAGCTACAGCAAGCCTTGGGCAGCGACTACTTGGTCCGCACATGGATGGACGACAGCGCCATCACTCTGGGAGCCATCGAAGCGGAGAAGAACGTCATGTTCGTCATTCTCTTCTTCGTGATTATCGTGGCCTCGTTTGGCATCACGAGCGGACAGATCTCGTTTGTCGTGCAGAAGACGCGAGAAATCGGCGTGCTAAAAGCACTCGGCGCGACCAGTGGTCAGGTGCGTTGGCTGTTCCTGAGCCAGAGCCTCATCGTGGGTTTGCTGGGCGTGATCGCCGGGTTCGCTTTAGGTTTGTTGGCGCTGCGCTATCGCAACGAGTTCCTCGACTTAATGAACAGTTGGACCGGGCGTGAGCTGTTTCCCCGTCAGATTTACGCCTTCGACCGCCTGCCCGCGCTCATCGTGCCCAGCGACATCGCGATCATCTGCGGCGGATCGCTCTTCATCTGCCTGCTGGCGGGTTTGCTGCCGGCGTGGAACGCCGGGCGGCTGCAACCGGTGGAGGCGCTGAGAAATGAGTGACGTGAAGCTCCAAAGCCCAAATTCCAAGCTCCAAAGAAGCTCCAAACCCCAAGCTCCAATGGGCGGCGGACAATGGGTTGCCGCCTCGCCCATCCGGCACTTTTGGAGCTTGGAGCTTGAGATTTCTTTGGAGCTTGGAATTTGGGATTTGGAATTTCCCCTCAGCGCGCGCCGATGAACTTGCCCGGCTCAACCCCGCTCCTCCACGCCACCGGCCTGCGCAAGACCTACCAGCTCGGCTCCCGCCTCGTGGAGGTTCTGCGCGGCGTGGACCTGACCGTGGAGACCGGCGAGTTCGTCGCGCTGCGCGGTGCGTCCGGCGCGGGCAAGAGCACGCTGCTGCATCTGCTCGGCGGATTGGATCGGCCCAACCACGGCGAAATCCATTTCCGCACCCAGAGCCTCGCCGCGCTCACCGATGGCGAACTCGCGAAGCTCCGCGTCGCGCACGTCGGCCACGTCTTTCAGGCCTATCACCTCCTGCCGGAACTCGACGCGCTGGAAAATGTCGCCCTCCCCGCCCGCGTCGCCCGGCTGGATGCCGCCGAGGCCGAGCGGCGCGCGCGCGATTTGCTGACGCGCGTCGGTTTGGAACACCGGCTGGAGCATCGCCCGACAGAACTTTCCGGCGGCGAGCAGCAGCGCGTGGCCATCGCCCGCGCGCTGGTGAACCGGCCCGCGCTCATCCTCGCCGACGAGCCGACGGGCAACCTCGACTCCCAGACCGGCGAGGAAATCCTGAACCTCCTCTGCGAACTCCGCACCGAGCACAAGGCCACCCTCGTCATCGCCACGCACGATTCACGCGTGGCCGTGCGCGCGCCGCGCGTGGTGGAGCTGGTGGACGGGGCTTTGAAGTAGCCGCGAAAGGACGCAGCGAGCGCCGGGCGGAAAATTTTCAACGTCCAGGGCACCGGGCATTCCGGCACCACACCCGCTCAATACGGCAGCGGGAACTTCGCCGTCAGCTCATGCACGCCGGCGCGGACCTGGTGGGCGGTCTCGACGTTCTTCAGGTCAAGCAGCACCTCGGAGATCATGTCCGCAATCGCCGCCATCTCCGCCTCCTTCATGCCGCGCGTGGTCACGGCGGGCGTGCCGAGGCGGATGCCGCTGGCCTGAAAGGGCGAGCGCGTCTCGAACGGGATGGTGTTCTTGTTGGTCGTGATGCCGGCCTCATCGAGGGCGATCTGGCTCTCCTTGCCGGTGATGCCGCGCGAGCCGACGTCCACGAGCATGAGGTGGTTGTCCGTGCCGCCGGAGACGAGCCGGTAGCCGTTGCGGACCATCCCGGCGGCGAGCGCCTTCGCGTTCGCGGTGATCTGCTCCTGATACGCCTTGAAGCCGGGCTGGAGCGCCTCATGGAAACACACGGCCTTCGCGGCGATGACGTGCATGAGCGGGCCGCCCTGGATGCCGGGGAAGGCCTGCGAATCAATCTCCTTCGCATACTTCGCCTTGCACATGACCAAGCCGCCGCGCGGGCCGCGCAGGGTCTTGTGCGTCGTCGTCGTGACGAAGTCCGCGTAGGGCACCGGGCTGGGATGGACGCCGGTGGCGACCAGGCCCGCGATGTGCGCGATGTCCGCCAGCAGCATCGCGCCGACCTCGGTCGCGATCTCGCTCATGCGCTTGAAGTCAATGACGCGCGGATACGCGCTCGCGCCGACGGTGATCATCTTCGGCTTGTGCTCGCGGGCCATCGCGGCGAGCTGGTCGTAGTCAATGCGCTCGTCGTCCTTGCGCACGCCGTAGTGGACGATCTCGAAGAACTTGCCGGAGAAGTTCGCCTTGTTGCCGTGCGTGAGATGGCCGCCGTGCGAGAGGTCCATCGTCAGCATCTTGTCGCCGGGCTTCAGGAAGGCGAAGTAGCACGCCATGTTCGCGCCGGAGCCGGAGTGCGGCTGGACGTTCGCGTGCTCCGCGCCGAAGAGCTGCTTGGCGCGGTCAATCGCAAGCTGCTCGACGACGTCCACGTTCTCGCAGCCGCCATACCAGCGCTTGCCGGGATAGCCCTCCGCGTATTTGTTCGTGAGCACGGAGCCTTGCGCCTCCATGACCGCCGGGCTGGTGAAGTTCTCGCTGGCGATCAGCTCGATGTTTTCCTGCTGGCGCTGGCGCTCCTTGGCGATGGTTTCGGCGATGGCGGGGTCCACCGCCGACAAACGCAATCCAATGTGCTGTTCCATTTTGTTGACTCTTCGTTCGTGACGCCCGCCCTCGAACTCGGCGGCGAGAAAGGCGTCCACGATTTTTTTGCCCTCGTCGGGCGAAATCTGCTTCTGGCCGAGGCACAGGATGTTCGCGTCATTGTGCTGGCGGGCGAGGCCGGCCATCTCCTCGCTGAACACGAGCGCGGCGCGCACGCCGGGCACCTTGTTGGCCGTGATGCTCATGCCCACGCCGGACGAGCAGCAGAGCAGGCCGAAGTCAGCGTTGCCCTCGGCGACCTGCTCGGCGACGAGCTTGGCGTAGTCGGGATAATCCGTGGACTCGGGCGAGTTCGTGCCGAAGTCCACGACGCGGACGTGCCGCTGTTCGAGGTGCCGCTTCAGCGCCTCCTTGAGCTGCAAGCCGGCATGGTCCGCCCCAATGGCGAACGTGACCGCGCGCCCGTTGCCGGGGTTGTCGCCGTCCTGCTCGACGAACCGCAGCATGGACTCGATGCCCTGCTCGATCTGGTCGCGGCAGTTGAGATACACGTCGAGGTTGCCGCCAATCGGGTCGGCGATGTCCTTCTCCCAGAAGTCGAGCGTGTCGTCGAATTCGCGCAGCACGGAAGTCTTCTCCTCCGCCTGCGGGTAAAGCAGCGTGACCGCCTCGACGTGGCCGCGCGTCATGCCAAAGATGTAGTCCGCCTCCTGCACCATCGCGCCCGTGAGCATCCGGCTGCGCTGCCCGTTGATGTCAATGCCGAGCTGCTTGAGCGCGGTGATGGCGTGCGCGCTGGGCGACTGGCCGTTGATGGCGCCGACGCCGGCGGAGAGCACGCGGAAGTCGCCCTTGCCCTTCACCGCATGACGGAACAAACCCTCCGCCATCGGGCTGCGGCAGATGTTGCCGGTGCAGACAAACAGGATGGTTTTCGTGCGCGCCAAGCGCATTCACGGTGCGGGGCGGCCAACCAATCGTCAACGCGAAATCCTGTCCGCACGCGGGCTACTTCGGCACCGCCTTGATGTCGAACTCGTTCTTCCCGCCGACGATGGCGCGACCGGAGATGCGGCCCGGGGAGGATTCCTTTTGCTGCTGAAGGAAGAAATACGCCTGAGCCGGCGCGGGGCTGTCAGCCAGCGCGTTGGTGAGGGCGGACCTCTCCTTCTTCTCCGCCGTCTGCGCCTCCAAACGCACGGCGCCCAGGCTCGTGGCCTGCAACGCGGGCGTCTTCGCCGATGACTGGGCGGGCGCGACGGGCAGCCACTCGCCGCGAAACTCGACGGACTGGTTGAGCTTGCGGTTCAGTCCGGCGGCGAAAAAGCGGTAGGCAGTTTGCGCGCCCGAAGCCGGTGCCCCGGCGGACTGCGCCGCCTGGCCGACGGCATCCTTGCGCGCCCTCGCCTCATCCAGCGGGCGCGACAGCTTCGCGCGGACCTCGGCCTCGGGCGCGGGCATCACGGTGCCGTCGTAGGTCGAGCCGTCGGCGTCCACGATGCGCACGCGGTCGCCCGTGCGCTCGAAGGCGAAGTCCTGCATGACCTGCGGGACAGGCGGGGAATTGAGATTTTGGCGGTAGCCCGCCCGCTGGTCCAACTGCTGGAACCGCTGGCGCACCTGCGGCTCGCCGTCTCCGCCGGCAGCGTAGGAAAGCTGCCGTGTCAGCGGCACGGCGGCAGAGGCGGGCATGGGCGTGGCAACCGGGGCCGCTCCAGCGCCGCCGGCCGTGGTTGCCTGGGGAGCGCGTTTCTGTGCGTCATCAAGTTTGAGCTTCACCTCTTCACCCGCCTTCTTCGCCTCGGGAGCGGAGAACGCGAGCGTGTTCTGCGCGGCCTTGAGCGACTTGGCGAGCTGCGCCGACTGGCCGGCCTCGGCTTTTTCCGCCAGCTTCTTGTCCGCGTCCATGACCGTCATGCGCCGAAGCACGCTCTCCGGCTGCGCGACTGGCCGGCCCGCGCCCGGGGCCGGCGTGGCAGCCCCGCGCTCGCCGTTCGCGGTTCCAGACCCGCCCGGCAACGGGGTGAATGCCGCGCCGCTGCGGCGATCCGCCGCCTCACGCTGGGCGGAAGGCATCGGACCGGACGCGACTATGGCCCCGCGTGGATTGGCCGGCGCGAAGCCGCCGACCGGTGCGGCGGAAAGCTTCGCGATCTCTTGGACCCTCTCTGCCGGTTGCGGGGCCTGGTTGTCCCGCGTCAGACTTTCAAATTCGATGCGCGGCCGGTTCGCCGCGGCGGTTTGCGGCGGTGTCGCCGACGGGCTGGAGACGGGCAATGGCGCGGGCAGCTTGTCGCCGAACGTGCTATCGCGCGCCGTCCGCTGAGGATCGTTGCGCAGCACGGCGAGCACGACCGCGAGGCAGGCAAACATCCCGCCGCCCCAGAGGATGCGCTGCTTGTGCCGCGTGAAGAAACCGGGCTGCTGGTGCGACATCACAAACGAGCGCACGAAATTCTTCGCCGCCTCCTCCGACGTGAGCAGCGGCCGGCTGGCCACGCGCGCGGCCTCGCCCTGCAGCATCCGGCGCGTGGCGGGATGCAGTTCAATCGGCGCGCCGAGCTGCTCGCCCCGGCGCTGCTGGTAGGCCAGCAGATCCTTCTCGATGTCGCGTTGTGGGTCGGCGCTCATGGCGAACTTGGTGGATTAGACGGGGAAACCGGAGATTTCCCCCCGGCGAAGATGGGCCGGGCGATTTCCTCCAGCTTGTCGAGGCATTTGCTCAGGCGCGAGCTGACGGTCTTTTCGTTCAGGCGCAGCGCGCGGCTGATCTCCTCGTAGCTGAGGTCGGCGAAGTAGCGCAGCTCGATGATCTCCTGGCACGGCCCGCCGAGCCGCTCCAGTGCGTGACCGATGAGCAATGCCCGTTCGCTGTGCAGCAACGCGCCGTCGGGGCCGGGCTGGTGGCTCGGCGCGTCGAGCGTGAGTCCCGTTTCCGAATCCTCCGCGTGCAGCGAGAGCGGCTGCTGGCCGCCGCCGCGCTTGGCCGCGCGTTGTTTCTCCAGATGGTCGCGCGCCTTGTTGCCCGCGATGCGGAAGAGCCACGTCTGCAGCTGGCTGTCGCCGTGGAAACCGCCGATGTGCTTGATGACCGAGAGAAACGTCTCCTGCGCGATCTCGTCCGCGTCCTCGCGCGTGAACTGCGGCGAGAGCTGGAACACGTAGCGCCCCACCGCCGCGTAGTGCGCATCGAACAACTCGTCCCACGCGCGGGCGTCGCCGCGCCGGCAGCGCGCGACCAGCTCGGATTCGCCGGTGGAACTCATGCGCGCGAAGGCTACCAGAGGCCGCGCGGGCAAGGCGAGTCCCGCATGGGCGGGGCCGGCGTTCGTGAATCGCCGCCTGTTTGGGGCAGTCTGAACCCACCGATGTTCCGGCCCGCCAGGCTTGGTCTCCTCGCCGCACTGCTCGCGCCCGCGCTTCCCGCGCCCGCCGCGCCGTCGTTTCGCGAGGACATCATCCCGCTGCTCACGCGGGCGGGGTGCAACATGGGCGCGTGCCACGGAAAGCTCGCGGGGCAGAACGGTTTTAGACTCTCCCTGCGCGGGTTCGCTCCGGAGGAGGATTACGAGCATCTCGCCCGCGAGAGCCGGGGCCGCCGCCTGAACTTCGCCCGGCCAGACGCCAGCCTGCTGCTCACCAAGGCGCTCGCGATCGAGCCGCATGAGGGCGGCGCGCGGTTCGCGCCCAACTCCCGTGAACACCAGTTGCTGCGCGACTGGATTCTCGCGGGCGCGCCCGGCCCGACCACGAATGAGGCGCGCGTGGCGAAGCTCACGCTCTCCGCCAGCACCCGCCCGCTCAAGCCCGGCGACTCGCTGCCGCTCACCGCCCGCGCCACCTACACGGACGGCCGCGAGCGCGTCGTGACGTGGCTCGCGCAGTTTTTCTCGAACGACGAGTCCACGGTGAAGGTCACGCCCGAGGGCGTGGCGTCGGCCTTGCGCGCGGGCGAGGCGTCGGTGCGCGTGCATTTCCAGGGGCTGGTCGAGGTGGTGTCGTTCACGATGCCTTACGACAACAAGGTCAATGCGGCGGACTACATGGCGCGGAACAACGCGATTGACGACGCGGTCTTCAAGAAGCTCCAGGCGCTCCGACTCCCGCCCGCGCCGCTGGCCGACGACGCGACGTATTGCCGGCGCGTGCATCTCGATCTCACCGGTTCGCTGCCGACGGCGGAGGTGGCGGCGGCATTTGCCAAGGACACTTCTCCCGACAAGCGCGCGAAGCTGGCGGACCAGCTCATCGGCAGCCCGCGGTTCGTGGACTACTGGACGCTCCAGCTCGCCGACCTGCTCCAGAACCGCAAGGAGCGCGACCACGACGTGCGCGGGGCGAAGGGCGTGCGGGCCTTGCAGAGCTGGCTGCGCGCGCAGGTGGCCGCGAACCGTCCGTGGGACGCGCTCGCCCGCGACGTGCTGACGGCGCGCGGTTCCGCCGCCGAGACGCCGGCGGTGGGCTACTTCATCTACAACGTCGGCGAGAAGCGCCAGCCCGAGCAGTCCGACCTGCCGGACTCGGTGGCGCAGGCGTTCCTCGGCACGCGCATCGGCTGCGCGCGGTGCCACAACCATCCGCTCGAGCGCTACACGCAGGATGACTTTTATCACTTCGCGGCGTTCTTCGCGCGCGTGTCGCTGGACCGCAAGGAGCCGGTGGATGGCTTCACCGCGTTGCAGCTCGGCACGCAGAACGAACTGCAGCTTGCCAAGCAGCTTCAGCAGGCGGAGGAGAAGGTCGTGAAGGCGAAGGAAGCCGCCGCCGCGACTGGCCTTGACCCGAAGGAAGCGGAGAAGCGCGCGAAGGAAGTGACCGCCGCCGAGAAGCGCGTCACCGAGCTGGCACAGCAGATCAAGTCCGTGCGTGCGAAGCCGCCGGCCGTGCAGCAGCCGCGCACGCGGCAGATGATGGCCGCGCAGCCATTGGACCGCCGTGCGCTCGTGATGCCCGAGGGGGCGGACCCGCGCGAGGCGTTCACGGACTGGCTGACCGCGCCGGAGAACCCGTTCTTTGCCAGTGCGATGGTGAACCGCGTGTGGCGGCACTTCATGGGCGTGGGCTTAGTGGAGCCGGTGGACGACCTGCGCGACAGCAACCCGCCGGCGAACCCCGAGCTGTGGGCGCTGCTGAAGCGGGAGTTCGCCAGCGGGTATGATCTGCGGAAGCTGATGCGCCTGATCGTCACGTCACGCACCTACCAGCTCAGTGCGGACACCACCAAAGCGAACGCCGCCGACCAGCGTTTCCACTCACACTTCTACGCGCGCCGCCTGCCGGCCGAGGTGCTGCTGGACGCCGTGGGCGACGCGACCGGCGTGCCGGAGACTTTTCCCGGCTATCCGGTGGGCCTGCGCGCGGTGCAGCTCCCGGACCCGACGGTGAACAGCTATTTCCTCACGCTCTTCGGCCGCAGCGACCGCGTGACGGCCTGTGCCTGCGAGCGCAGCGGAGACGTGACGCTCCCGCAGCTTCTGCATCTCAACAACGGCGAAGACCTGGTGAAGAAAATCAAGTCGCCGGATGCCCGGCTGGCGAAGTGGCTGAAGGAGTTGCCCGATGACGCGAAACTCACGGAGCAGCTCTACCTCACCACGCTGGGCCGCCAGCCGACCGCCGCCGAGCGCGAGGCCGTGACGCGCCAGCAAAGCGCGGCCGACCCGCGCGAGGCGTTCTTCGCCGACCTCTTCTGGGCGCTGATGAACACGAAGGAATTCGCGTTCAACCATTGAACGCACCTGGTTCAGTTTCCCGCTGCGAACACGGAGAGCACGTCGCCCGCCTCACACTCCGCCGTGACTTCAAACGGCCGGCAGCAGACCTCGCAGTCGGTGACGAAGCGTTGGGAGGCGAGGTGGGTGTCCAGCACCAGTTCCATGCTCTGCCCGCAGAAGGGACAGTCCACTGTGGCTGTGTCTTGCATGGTGGCAAACTGGTGCTGGCAGAGGCGGACGGCAAGTCGTAGTCGCAACCTTCAGGTTGCGGATCGAAAGCTTGGCGGAACCGGCGGCGCAGGCTGAGGCCCGCGCCTACGGGGTCCGCGACGGCAAATAGTCCGGCAGGGGCTTCAGGATGCCGTGCTTCACCAGCGCGATGATGAGCAGGGTGTAGGCGAGCGAGATGCCGAGATCGGTGACGAGCTGTCGTCGAGTGTAGGGCCTGGGCTGGTCGGACAACGCCTGCTGCGCACCCTTCTGCATGAGCACGAGGCCGAGGATGTTGGTCAGCCAGTAGCCGAGGACGAAGCTCGCGCCGAAGACCGCCGGCCAGAACAGGCTCACGATCCACGCGAAGGCCAGCGCGAGCGGGACGTTCACGAAGAGGTCGTTCCACCACGACAGGGGCGAGAGCAGGAAGCCGATGAAGGCCAGCGTGCCGCCGGAGAGTTTGCGTTTGAGGCTCAAGGGAGGGAGCGGGATTAGGATCAGGATTACGAGCAGGAGGAGCTTCGTGCTCCTGATCCTGATCTTGATCCTGCTCCACCTGTTTGCTCAGTCCAGCACGCGCATCTGCACCGCGTCCACGATCTGCTCGCCGCTGGACATGGCGCTGATGATGACGGCGGTGTGGCCGCGATGGAGGATGCCGTCCTCCTTCATGCGGGCCAGCGCGACGTCAATGTTCTTCTCCGGGTTGCTGTAGTCGAAGGGGAACACGACCGGGGTGACGCCCCAGTTCAGCGCGAGGGAGTCGGCGAGCGGCCACGTCTCGCACACGGCGTAGATGGGCGAGAAGCGCGGGCGCAGCCAGGAGGTCCAGCGGGCCATGTTGCCGCGTCGCGTGAAGACGATGATGGCCTCGGCGCGAAGCTGGTCGGCCATGACGACGGCGCTCTTGACGAGCTTCTGGCGCGGGCTGGTCAGCTCGGCGCGCTCGTGGTAGCCGGCGTTGCCGCTGCGCTCGATGCGCCGGGCGATGCGGTCGAAGACCTCGATGCACTTCACCGGGTATTTGCCCACGGTGGTCTCGCCGGAGAGCATGATGGCGTCGGTCTGCTCGAACACGGCGTTGGCCACGTCCGTGATCTCGGCACGCGTGGGCATGGGGTTCTCGATCATGCTCTCGAGCATATGCGTGGCGACGATGACAGGCTTGCCGACGCGGAGGCAGATTTTGACGACCTTGCGCTGAATGATGGGCAGCTCCTCGTAGGGCACCTCGATGCCGAGGTCGCCGCGCGCGACCATGATGCCGTCGGCCTCGGTGATGATCTCGTCAATGTTCTTAACGGCCGACTGGTCCTCAATCTTGGCGATGATCTGCGGACGGTGCTTGGAACCCTGCGTGAGCGCCCGGAGCTGCATGATGTCCTTCGCCTCGCGCACGAAGGACAGGGCGATGTAATCCACGCCGAGTTCGAGGCCGAGCGCCACGTCGGCAATGTCCTTCGCGGTGAGCGCGGGGAGGCTGACCTTGACGCCGGGGAGGTTGATGTGGCGGCGGCTGCCGAGCTTGCCGGGCGTGAGCACCTCGCACTCGACCTTGTTGTGGTGCTTGGCGAGCACCTTCATGTGGATCGCGCCGTTGTCGAACAGCACCACGTCGCCGACGCTGATGTCGCTGACGAAGTGCTCGTAGTTCACGTCCACGGAATGCTCCTCCTCGCTCTTCTCGCCGCGCACGGTGAGCATGAACTTCTGGCCGGGCTGGAGGTCGAGCGGCACAGGGAGGTCGCCGGTGCGGATGGCCGGCCCCTGCGTGTCCATGAGGATGCCGATGGAGCGCTTGCGGGCCTCGGCGGCGGCGCGCAGGTGCTTCACGGTGGCGCGCACCCAGTCGTGCGGGGCGTGCGACATGTTGAGGCGGGCGATGTTCATGCCGGCGTCCATGAGCTGGCCGAGGATTTCCGGCGAACTCGTGGCGGGACCGAGCGTGGCGATGATCTTGGTGCGGCGCATAGGCGGTGTATCGGGGAAACACGCGGCGGGCGACGGCCCGCGCAACCGGGACGACGATAGTGGCGGACTGCGGGATTGAAAGCGGGAAGTGCGCCCGGAAAAAACCTTTGCGCGTCCGTGCCTGTTCGCTAGGTTCCCGCCACGGTTTGTCCGGTGGTGTAATGGTAGCACAAGGCCCTTTGGAGGCCTTTGTCATGGTTCGAATCCATGCCGGACAGCCAAAACAGTGAGGAAATCGAAGAAACCCAGCCTGCGGATCTTCCCTTCCCAAGACCGCATCTACGGCGCGCGCAATTGCTTGTCCATCCACCCCACCATCTTCTCCCACATCTCCGGCAGATAGACGTGGCCGAGGCCGGGATAGACGACGTTCTCGAAGTTCGCCTCCGCGCGATACAGGCCGTAGGCGGGACGAATTTTCGCCTCCAGCTTGCGAATGCCTTCGATGGGCGAGCCGTAGTCCTTGTCGCCGGTCATGTAGAGCATCGGGCGCGGCGCGGCCAGCGCCATCACGGCCTCGCTGTCAAAGTGGTTCAGCATCCCCGGCACGAAGTAGTAGATGCCGTGGTATTTCAGGCCCTCGATGCGGATGAGGTCCGTGTAGCGCGTCATGCAGGCCACGGCCACGCCCGCACGCAGCCGCTCGTCCAGCGCCGCCAGCCACCAGGTGCGCGTCGCGCCCATGCTGATGCCGGTGACGCCGATGCGCGACGCGTCCACTTCCTTGCGCGACGCGAGGTAATCCAGCGCCATCAAGTCGTCGCGCAGGATCATCCCCCACAGCGAGCGTCCGGCCCAGAGGTTGAACTTCGACGCCGTCATCTCGCCCGCGCCGCCCTTCTCGTTCGGCCCTCCGGGGCCTTGGCCGTTCCGCTCGCCGAAGCAATAGGCGTCCACGCCCAGCACCACGTAGCCGCGCTTCGCGAGCGCCGGCCCCGGCGGCACGGGCACGGCATTGGTGCGCAGCAACTCGTCCTTGCCGATGTCGTATTGGCCGCCGTGCCAGTGGCAGTAGAGGATGGCGGGCGACTTGCCAGAAACATTCTTCGGCAGGAAGACGTAGCCCGGCACGGTCGCGCCCGCGCCGTTGTCGAAGGTGAACTTCTCGAAAACGTAATCGCCCCGGTCCTCGCGCGTGACGGTCGTGACCTTCGGCACCTTGGGGCGGGGCGGCAGCTTGCCGAGCAACTGCCACAGCGTCGCGCGCACTTCGGCACGTTGCTTGTCCCACGCGGCCTTGGTCTTCGGCACGGAGAACTCGGGGGCGACCGGCGCGGCGGCGAGCCACGCCTCGGCGTTGGACACGTTGGTCTGGGCCATGAGCGGACTGGCGGCGAGGAACAGCGCGGTTCCGGCGGCCAGTGCGAGGCAGGATGAAGCAGAGCGGGGCATGGGGAAAGGGAGGAGTGGTTAGTAATTAGTGATTAGTGAGCGCGGGATGATGGCCAGCGATGAAGAGGTGCGCACGACTAATTACTAATCACTTCTGCCCCTGCTCGCCCGCGCTCCAAGCTTGCCGCCCGATGCTGCCGCGTTGAACATCCGTCCAACGCACATGAACCGCACCGCCGCCTCCCGCCGCCGCTTCCTCCGCAACTCCAGCCTCGCCACGCTCGCCGCCGCGCTCGGCGGGCCGATTCCCTTCGCGCGGAACCTCGCGCCCGGCCTCTTCCCCGACGCCCTCGCGCAGTCCGTCGCCGACCTCCTGCCGGACAAGCGCGGCCTGCGCATCCTCGGCGACCGTCCCATCGTGGCCGAGACGCCCGTCACGCTGCTCGATGACGACATCACGCCGACGGAGCGGCACTTTGTCCGCAACAACGGCCACCCGCCCGAGCGCGCCGCGAAACGCGACCTCGCCGGCTGGTCGCTGACGATTGACGGCGAAGTCGAGAAGCCGCTGAAACTCACGCTGCCCGAGCTGCAAAGCCAGTTTCCGAAAATCACCCGCACGCTCGTCATCGAATGCGCCGGCAACGGCCGCGCCGCCTTCAACCCGCCCGCCTCTGGGAACCAGTGGACGCTCGGCGGCGTCGGCTGCGCGAATTACACCGGCGTCCGCCTCGGCGACGTGCTGCGCCGTGCGGGCGTGAAGCAGTCGGCGATTTACATCGGCTACGAGAGCGAGGACGCGCACCTGAGCCGCGCGCCCGGCAAGCACGCCATCTCGCGCGGCGTGCCCATCGCCAAGGCGCTCGACGAGCACACGCTGCTCGCGTGGGAGATGAACGGCCAACCGTTGCCCGCCATCCACGGCTGGCCGCTGCGCCTCGTCTGCCCCGGCTGGCCCGCCTCGACTTCCGGCAAGTGGCTCAAGCGCATCTGGGTCCGCGACCGGGAGCACGACGGCGAGAAAATGAAGGGCCATTCCTATCGCCTGCCGAAGTTCCCCGTCGCGCCCGGCACGAAAGTCGAGGCGGCGGACATGGCCATCATCCACGAGCTGCCGGTCAAATCCATCATCACGCTCCCCGCCAGCGGCGCGGAAGTCCCCGCCGCCCAGCCCGCGCTCCTGCGCGGCCACGCGTGGAGCGGTTGGGGCGACGTGAAGGCCATGCACCTCAGCTACGACTTCGGCGCGACCTGGCTGCCCGCGAAACTCAGCGCACCGCGCAACCGCTTCGCCTGGCAGCGCTGGGAACTCGCCTTGAAGCTGCCCACCAAGGGCTACTACGAAATCTGGGCACGCGCCACGGATGGGAAGGGTTTTCAACAACCCATGCTAGTGCCCGGCTGGAACCCCGAAGGCTACGCGAACAACGCCATGCACCGCATCGCGCTCAAGGCCGTATGAAGATGCCTGCTTGCAGAAGCGGCTGGAAAAACGCGCCAGCGTCTTGGACTGCGCCGGCAAAGCGCAGCGGCGACGGCGCTTTGGCTTTCCGCGAAGCGGAACGAAGCGTTGTTGCCGTCGGGGGACCGCTCCGCGGGACCGGAAAGCGGCGTCGCGCTTCGCTTGCCGCCGCAGTCCAAGACGTCGCAGTTTTCGCAGCATCCCGCCTCTGCGGCACCCCATCTTTGTCTTTCCCAAATCTTTGGGTTCTCCTCCTCAGCCTGCTTGTTCTCCCCGCCGCCGAGCCGCAGAACACCAGCGCCATCCAATCCCTCAAGCCCGGCAAGGGCCGCGAGCAGGTCCAGATCAACTGCATCCCCTGCCACTCGACCGCCATCATCACCGCCACGCACGCCACGCGCGAGCGCTGGGACGAACTCATCACCACGATGCAGCAGCGGCACGGCCTCTGGCCGCTCATCCCCACCATCCGCAAGCAGCTCCTCGACTACCTCGCCGCCACCCAGCCCCCGTCCGACCCCGGCCTAGACGCCGGCAAGCAGACACCTTGGGCGCAGCCGCTCTACCGGCCGAATCCGCTGTGGTGAGCCGCCTTGGTTTGCATCATTGACGCACTGTCCCTCCGAATGCGACACCCGACCGTCAGGCAAGCCAAGCATGGCGGCAATGCGACGCCAATGGCGGAATCCACCCGTGGTTCCCGTCTCGTGGCCAAGTATCGCCCGCGCATGAGCGCCCTGTCGGACGAGGAACGGCAGCGGTTGATGGCGCGCGGCCTGCGCCTCAACGAATACGGCCTCTTCCGCTCCACCGAGGAAACCCGCGACCCCGCGCTCCGCCTGCCGTGCCACACCGAGGTGGACATCCTCAAGGAGAAGCTCGACTTCCCCGACGACCTGCTCGCCGAGTTGGACGTGGTCGTAGCCAGCCTGCACGTCGCGGGCAGCGACGAGGCGGACAACACCAAGCGCCTCCTCCGCGCGGCGGAGAACCCGCACGTCCACATGATGGGCCACCTCACGGGCCGGCTGCTCCTGGAGCGCAACCCGTATCCCGTGAACCAGCAGGCCGTGATAGACGCGTGCGCGGCGACCGGCACCTGGATTGAGCTGAACGCCAGCCAGAGTAGCTGTAATTCGGAAAGCGATCGAATCGTGGCCGGCACGGAGCGCAGGGGATTCTTGCTGAGCATCAACGCCTTGAGATTTGAGAGCCTGACGATGACTTCGGGAAAGTCGGTGAGTTGATTCTCTTGCAAGTTCAGATGCGTGAGCTTTTTCAGATTCCCGAACTCGGGCGGCAGTAGCTTGAGTTGGTTAAGTGGTGCGATGAATTGGCGCAGTTCTTTCAGTTCCCCAATTTCGGGTGGCAACGATTCCAACCCGATGTTGCCGAGAATCAGCTTCTTCAGTTTCTTGAGGCGCCCGACTCCAGCCGGCAGTGTCTTCATCCGCAGCTTGTTCTGGGCACCCTTGGTTTCGCTCACGCCGAGCTGTAGTTCGATCAATTGCTCCAAGCCGAACAACGAATCGGGCAAGCTGGTGATGGGAAGATCATGGAGGACGAGTTCCTTGCGTCCCAGTTCGCGAACTTGGGCGACAGCGATTTCAGCGAGTTCCAAGGGGTCAGGCATGACGGGAGCCTATTGCCCTGAACCTCCTGACGCAATGTTCCTCTGAGGCGAGCGCCGCCTTCCACACCGTGCGCCGTGGCCGGCGACTTGCAGTCGCCGCGTTGCGCGTGATTCCGTCCCAACGGCCTCGAACTGCTGACGCCCACGGACGGCGGTTGCAAACCGCCGGCACGGGCCTGCGTCGCTTTGGAGTGCGGTGACTCGTCACCGCTTTCCGCAGGCGGCTGGCCGCCGTCGCGGTCGGACGCGCGTCCCTTCGCCCAGGCCGCCCCGGCTCGCGCCAGCCGGAAGCCACCGGCCAATTCCAAACCCGTGCCAGCCCGACGGCGACGAGTCGCCTCACGAAAGCGGCGAGAACTCGCCGCACTCCAGAATGCGCGTCTGGCTCTGCCGGAGCGCGGGTGTGTGCGCAGCACCACCCGCAGCCAGCCACGGCGTCCGCACCCGCTGCGGCTGGTCTGCGACACAGCCGCGCTCCATTCCCGTAGTCGCAACCTTCAGGTTGCGAATCGAGCCTGATCTCGCGCAAAGGACGCAGAGGCCGCCAAGGGGATGCCCTCCGTAGGAGACGAGGTGACGAGTCTCTGACTGGCTCATCGAGTGAAGTTTGAAGTGAGACCCCTCACGTCGTCACCTACGCGAAGCGCAGGCTGAAGCCTGCGGCTACGGTCGCTTCGTCGCCGGCACCGCCTCGCCCTTCTTGCGATACGTCGCGCTCGGCTGGTAGTTCGCGCCGGGCAGTTGCTCCCACGGCACGACGCCCACCTTGTCTGCCCACGCCTGCCAGGCGGCGGCGAGTTCCTTCACCTTGGCGGGCTGTTGCGCGGCGAGGTTGTTCAGCTCCGAGCGGTCACGGCTGAGGTCGTAGAGTTCCCAATTGCCACGGAAGGACGCGACGAGCTTCCAATCGCCGACGCGCACGGCGCGGTTGCCCTCGTGCTCCCACGCGAGCGTGCGTTCGGCAGCGGAGCTGCCTTGCAACAGCAAAGGGGCAAGACTCCTGCCGGGCAGTGGCGTGAGCGCGCGATCCTTCAGCTTCTCTGGATACGTCGCGCCGGCGACTTCGAGGAAGGTGGGGAGGAGGTCAATGATGTGGCCGGGCTCGTCGCAGAGGGTGCCCGCGCTGGTAGGGCGGGGTGTCCTCACCCCGCCGTCGGGTGCCCGTCCGCCATTGGCGTTCGGCGGCGCGCTGGGGACAGCGCGCCCTACCTTGCCCGCCGGCCAGCTCACGATGAGCGGCGTGCTGATGCCGCCCTCGTGGTCCCACATTTTGTGCTCGCGGAAGGGTGTGTTCGCCGCGTTGGCCCAGCCGACTTCGAGGCACTTGTGCGACTCGCGCGTGCCGGCCTCGCTGTTGGGCTTGTGCCCGCGCGCGAGGTTCGGCCAGGTGTCGAGGAACTCCGCGCTCGCGCCGTTGTCGGAGAGGAAGAGGACAAGGGTGTTTTGCTCCGCGCCCAGCTTCTTCACCGCGTCGAGCACGCGGCCGATGCCTTGGTCCATGCAGTCAATCATCCCGGCATAGATCGCCATGCGCAGATCCCAGTCCTTGCGCTCGGCCTCGGGCAAACCGGCCCACGCCTTCGCCTCGGGCGCACGCGGCGGGAGCCGGGCGTCGCGCGGGAAGAGGCCGAGTTCCTTCTGCTTCGCGAAGCGCCGCTCGCGCTCGGCATCCCAGCCGTGCAGGAACTTGCCGCGATACTTGGCGATGTCCGCCGGCTTGGCGTGCAGCGGGAAGTGCGGCGCGGTGTAGCAGAGATGCAGGAAGAACGGCTTCTCCTTCTGCTCGCGCCCGTGGTCTTCGAGGAACTTCACGGCGTGGTCCGTGAAGGCGTCGGTGGCGTAGAAGTTTTCGCCAGCCTTGATGTTCTGGCGGTCCTGATAGAGCGGTGTGAGCGCGAAGTAATTGCCGCCGCCGCCGGAGCCATAGGCGCGGTCGAAGCCGCGGTTCATCGGGTGATTGCGCGCCGCCGGGCTGTCCGCCGCCAGGTTGCCGCCCACGCCGCCGACGTGCCATTTGCCGACGTGATACGTGCGGTAGCCCGCGTCACGCAACAGCTCGGCGATGGTCGCGGTGTTCTCGCCGAGGCCGCTGCTGTAGCTGGGCGGACGCCACGGCTGAAGCATGTGCCCGACGCCCGCCTGATGCGGATAAAGCCCGGTGAGCAACGCCGCGCGCGTGGGACAGCAGCGGGCGGCGTTGTAGAACTGGGTGAAGCGCAGCCCGCCCGCCGCCAGCCGGTCCAGGTTCGGCGTGGCGATGCTGGAGCCGTAGCAGCCGAGGTCGGAGAAGCCGAGATCGTCCGCGAGGATGAGCAGAATGTTCGGGCGCGGCGCGGGCGCGGCGGGAATGGAGAACGCGATGAGACAGACAGCGAGCAGCAGCCAGCGAACACGGAACTTCATGGCGGGAAGTCTAACCACACGGTCCGAACCGGGCAACCGTCAGTCCGTGTGAAGCTCCTTGAACCCGTGCCGGCGGCTTCCAGCCGCCGTCCGTGGGGCGGAACGGGACGAGGCGTTTCCGCGCGCTCCACCCGCAACCTAGCGGCATGAAGCCGCCGGCACGGGGTTGGCGCCGCTCCACTCGTCAGTCCACGGTGCTTTCCGCCAGCAGCTTGCGATAGACCTGCCGGGCGTGCTCGTAGTCCTGCCGGGCCTGCGGCTTCTCCTCGGCGGCGTAGGTGCGCTCCTTCTGCTGCCAGCACAGCTCCAGCGATTTCGCGCACCACTCGGCGCTGCGCTTGGAGGCGCGCACGGGCTGGTCGCCGACCATCACCCAGATCGGGTTCGTGTGGCTGCTGGGCAGGATGCGCAGTGCGACCCAACTGCTGCGCTCGATGCGCGTCTCGAAGACGAGGTTGATCTGCGAGCCGTCGGCGGCGATGCGCTTGGTCGCGACGACCTGGCCGTTGACGATGAGTTCCACCGGCACCTCGCGCGACTCGCCGATGCGGGCGCGCTCGATGTCCCAGAAGGGCTTCTGCGAATAAGGGCGGCTCTTCAGAGCGGCGTCCGGCTGCTCGTTGAGGCGGGCGGCGACACGGGCGGAGACTTTCACCGTGCCGGGCTGGGCGAGCTTGAGTTCACTGCCCTTCTCGCCGAGCGCGGCGTTGTTGACCTTGAAGTCAATCAGGTGGCTCTTGCCGTCGCTCACGTAATTGCGCCCGACGCGGATGGCCTCGCACCAGTCGTCGTAGTCGAGCTTGCCGTCGAGCTTCACGTAGCTGCGGCCGAGACCGACGCGCTCGCCGTAGATGCAGGGAAAGTCCGTCTCGCCGCTGACGCGCGTGCGGAAGCCGACGTTGAGCGTGTGATACCAGATGTTCAGCTCCCACGCGTAGGGCGTGTCCACCATGCTGAGAAAGTCCACGGCGGGCACGGGCTTCTTGTCCGGGCCGGGCACGAGATGGGTGACGGCCATGATGTATTCGTTCGCGCCGATGCCGTTGAAGGGCGGGAGGTCGTAGCTGGGCAGGTCGGCGGTCGGGAGGTTCAGGCCCCAGCCGCTGTGCGCGGGACCGACGAGCGCGCCCTGCGCCTTGGCCCAACGCAGCGTGTTCAGGCCGAGCGTGGGCCAGTGGTGCTTCGAGTCGCCGCCGGGATACATCTGGTCCTTGAGCCGCAGCAGGCACAGGTGCCCGCTCTGGTGCGAGCCAAAGCCGGAGACCTCCACGTCGTAGCGCAGCAGGTAGGGATACTTCGAGACCTTGTCCACCGCGCCGCTGAAGAACTGCTTCTGGTAGTCGAAGCACGGCCCCCAAGTGAGGTTCGCACCGACCTTCAAGTCCTCGCCGAGGATGTGCCGCATCATGTCCGGCGCGTGGACGCCCTCGGTCGGGTTCGTGTAGTGCGCGCAGCCGGCGGCGTGGATGTGATGGTCGCCGGACCAGTAGCCGAACTTCGACGGATCAATCCAGCGCTGGACCTTGAAGTCGAGGCGTTTCGTCGCCTTCGTCACGCTGACCTTGCGCGTCTGCTTCACGGACTCCGGGCCGCGGTCGAACTCAATGGTGTAATCGCCCTCCGGCAAACGAATCTTCTCCCCGTCCATGCGATAGACCTGCGGATGAAACGCGAAGTCCGGCGCGAGGCGCTTGGCCTGCGAGGGATACACGCGGCCCTGCGCGTCGCGGATGACGAAGCCGGCGGTCGTTGGCTGGTTGTTCTCGTCCTTCACACCGAGCGTGATTTCCGGTGCGGGCAGGCAGGTGAAAAGCAAGTCCACCTCGTTGCGGAAGCCGATGTCCTGCGTGCCCTGGCCGACGTTGAAGCCAACCTTCGCCTCACGCTTGCCGGCATCGCGGCTGTAGAGCTGCACGATGCGATACTCGACCGTGAGGCCGGACAGCGCGGGCCGGAGCGGCTGCGCGTCATAAGTGCGGAGGTCGAGCCAGAGGTCTTCGACCTTGAGCGTGGGCGGCGAGCCTTGGCCGCGCCGCAGCTTGTCGGAAGGCGTCGTGGCGGCGCGGACGTTGTGGACGGACTGGGCGTTCGGGCTGACGGCGGCGAGCGGCGCGGTGGTGCCGGATTCGTTGGCCACCTTCACGAGGAACTGCCGCCAGCCGTCCTGCATCAGCTCGGGCTTGGCGTCGCCCTGCGCCACCTTCACGCGCATCTCGGGGTTGATGTGGACGCCAAAGAGCGCGTAGCGGTCGAGGATTTCCTGGAGCTTCACCACGGCGGCCCGGTGGCCGGGCGATTCCATCGCGGCGTTGAGCGCCGCCTTGTCCGCCGCGCTGAACGGCGCGCCGAGGTAGTCGGTGGCCTCGATGAGCCGCCTGACTTGGGCGACCAACGGCTGCCACTCGACTTCGCCGACGATGGGCAGCGCGGCGGCGAGGGCATTGAGCGAAAAGGCGGAGAGCAACGAAAGGGCGAGGATGGACGCACGCATAAGGAGCACGGGGCTGAGATTGATGCTCGGAGCGTAGCAGCCTTCCGAGGCTTGCGAAGCGGAAAGTTGAGGGACCGCGCGAGTGAGTCCGTGCCGGCGACTTGCAGTCGCCGCTCCTACCAGTCCGTCACCGCGCCGTCGCGGTTGAACTCCCGCAGCACGATCTCCTGCTGGAACGGGTGCTTCTTCACGGCCTTCTCGTTGATGGTGATGCCCAGGCCGGGCTTGGTGTTCGGGCGCACGATGCGGCCCTTCTTCTCGACGGTGAATCCCTCCTGCACCACGTCCGCGCGCCACGGCACGTCGTTGTGGACCGTCTCGCAGATGATGTAGCTGGGCTGCGAGAAGCCGAACTCCAGCGAGGCCGCCGTGCTCACCGGTCCCTGCGGGTTGTGCGGCGCGAGCGCGATGCGGTGCGCCTCCGCCAGCGCCGCCACGCGCCGCGCGGCCGTGAAGCCGCCGCAATGCGTCAGGTCGAGCTGGCAGATTTCCACCGCGCGCTTGTCGAACATCTCCTTGAACGCTTCGAGGTTCGTCACCCGCTCGCCGCTCGCGACCGGCGTGGTGAGCGCGGCGTTGATCTTCGCCAGGCCGTCCACGCACTCGGGCCAGCACGGCTCCTCGAAGAAGTAGAGGCCATACGGGTCCAGTGCCTTGCCGAACTTCAGGCCCATCGCCGGCGACGGGCGCGCGTGGCAATCCACCATGATGTCAATGTCCGGCCCCACGGCGTCGCGCATCGCGGCCACGGCGGCCTCGGCGGCGCGCACGGGCTTCTGGCCCTCGATGGGCATCGTGCTCGGCACGGCCATGCTCTTGAACGCCGTGAAGCCGTCCGCCACCGCCGCCAGCGCGAGGTCGGCGAAGCGCTTGGCGTTGTCGGCGGGCGTCTGGTAAAAGTCTTCCATCTTCCCGCCGCCCAAATGGCAGTAGGTGCGCACGTAGTCGCGCACCGGCCCGCCGAAGACCTTCGCCAGCGGCAGCCCCGCGACCTTCCCGACGATGTCCCACAACGCGAGGTCAATGCCCGCGATGGCCGTGGCGCGCACGATGCCGTGCCCGTGCCAG
>Ga0172367_10001185_pt1 | contig 38940 bp, 37 predicted proteins | sample Lak10m_FD_114542 | JGI IMG/M metagenome (GOLD analysis project Ga0172367, IMG submission 114542) | Freshwater microbial communities from Kabuno Bay, South-Kivu, Congo - kab_022012_10m | ecosystem: Environmental > Aquatic > Freshwater > Lake | place: Democratic Republic of the Congo: South-Kivu... | reverse complement strand
CTCATCCAGTGCAGCGGCACGCCAAACAGCCAGTGCGGCGCGGCTGCCTGCGCCAGTGCCTGCGAGCGCGGGTGCGCAGCGATGAAACGTTCACGCTCCTGTTGCGCCAGTTGCTCGCGCGCCAGGTGTTGATGGGTTGAAGTGGCCATGATCCCGACCCCGCGCATCACACCAGGAGCAGCAGGTGTTCGCGTTCCCACGAACTGATCACGCGGTTGTAGGTGGCGTATTCCAGCTCCTTGACCGCGCAGAATGCCTTGACAAAGCCCGGCCAAAGCACTTCGGCCATCGCGTCGCAAGCGCGCATGCGGGTGATGGCGTCTTCGAGATGGCGCGGCAATTCGTAGTCGAGGTCCCAGGCGCTGCTGTCCATCGGGTCAGACGGCTCGATACGCTCCATCATGCCCAGATAGCCGCACGCCAGCGTGGCCGCGGTGGCCAGATACGGGTTCACATCGACGCCGGGCACGCGGTTTTCCACGCGCCGGTTTTGCGCGTCGGACTTGGGGATGCGAATGCCGCAGGTGCGGTTGTCCAGCCCCCATTGCACGTTGATCGGCGCCGACATGAAACGCGACAGCCGGCGGTACGAATTGACGTAAGGCGCCATCATCGGCATCACCTGCGGCACATATTTTTGCAGTCCGCCGATGTAATGCCGGAACCGCTCGCTGGCCGAGCCATCGGCGTTGGAGAAAATGTTCCGGCCGGTTTGTTTGTCGAGAATGCTCTGGTGGATGTGCATGGCGCTGCCGGGTTCCGTCTCCATCGGCTTGGCCATGAAGGTGGCAAAAATGCCGTGACGCAAGGCGGTTTCGCGCACCGTGCGCTTGAACAGGAACACGCGGTCGGCCAGGTCGAGCGGGTCACCATGGGTGAAGTTGATCTCCATCTGGCCGGCGCCGGCCTCGTGGATCAGCGTCTCCACACCCAGCCGGTGCACGCCGCAGAACTGCGAGAGCTCCATGAAGAACGGGTCGAAGTCGTTGACCGCATCGATCGAATACGACTGGCGTCCGGCTTCGGACTTGCCGGTGCGCCCGAGCGGCGGCTGCAGCGGCTCGTGCGGATTTTGCTGGCGCGCCACCAGGTAGAACTCCATCTCGGGGGCCACCACCGGCTGCCAGCCCTGCTTCTCGAAGAGCGACACCACATGCCGCAGCACGCTGCGCGGTGCCAGTTGCACCAGCGAGCCGTCGTCCTCATGGCAGTCATGGATCACCACCGCCACCGGTTCGGCCGCCCACGGCACGACCCGCACGGTGCTGACGTCGGGCAGGCACACCATGTCGGGGTCGGTCTCACCCACAAACGGGCCGTTGTCAGGCTGCTGGCCGTTGACGGTGTTGAGCAGCACACTCTTGGGCAGGCGCATTTCACCCGCGCCCAGAAACAAGTCCTTGGGCAGGATCTTGCCGCGCGCAATGCCGGTCATGTCGGGAATGACGCACTCCACCTCATGGATACGGTGCGCTGCCAGGAAACTCGTGATGGTGTCGTTCATGCGGGAGCTGGCAAATCTCAGGAAGCTCGCCAGTTTGTGATCAAATAAGTTGCAATCATATCCTGATATAACTTCAATGCCCGATTATTTGATCACATCATTGATCCGCTTGGGGGCGTGCCCACCGCAGGCGCTGTGTCCCGTGCCTTGACTTTCGTGGCCTTGATCCATCCTTAGCCCCAACAAAAAGCCGCCTCACAGGGCGGCTTTCACGGCTGGACAAACAGGCTTATTTGGCGCCGGGCACCTTGCCTTCGACACCCTTCACGAAGAAGTTCAGGCCACCGAGGAACCGGTCGTCAGCCACGCTATCCTTAGCCACCTGCACCTTGCCGGTGTTGTCGGTGATGGGACCTTTCCAGATGGCGAAGCTGCCGTCTGCCAGGCCCTTCTTGACCTCTTCCACCCGGGCCTTGGTCTCGGCAGGCACGTCTTCAGCGATCGACACGATGTCGATCGCGCCTTCCTTCACGCCCCACCAGGAGTGCGCACCCGCGCCAGCTGTCCAGCTGCCGTCCAGCGCCTCCTTGGTGGCCTTGATGTAGTACGGACCCCAGTTGATGATGCTCGAGGCCAGGTGGGCTTTGGGGCCGTAGGCGGTCATGTCGGAGTCCCAGCCAAAAGCGCGCTTGCCCTTGGCCTCGGCGGTCTTGAGCACGGCGGGCGAATCGGTGTTCTGGAACAGCACGTCGGCACCGCCATTGATCAGGCTGGTGGCGGCCTCGGTTTCTTTCGGCGGGTCGAACCAGCCGTTCACCCACACCACCTTGGTCTTGATCTTGGGGTTGCTGCTTTGCGCACCGAGCGTGAAGGCATTGATGTTGCGCACCACCTCGGGGATCGGGATCGAGCCGACCACGCCCAGCGTGTTGGTCTTGGTCATGGCACCGGCGATCACGCCAGCCATGTACGCGCCTTCATAGGTGCGGCTGTCGTAGGTGCGCATGTTGTCGGCCTGCTTGTAGCCGGTGGCGTGCTCGAACCTGACGCCGGCGTTGTCTGCAGCCACCTTGAGCATGGGCTCCATGTAACCGAAGGTGGTGCCAAAAATGAGCTTGTTGCCCTGCCCTGCCATGTCGCGCAGCACGCGCTCGGCATCGGCCGATTCAGGCACGTTCTCGACAAAGGAGGTGCTGATCTTGTCGCCGAACTCTGCTTCGAGCGCCTTGCGGCCGTTGTCGTGGGCAAAGGTCCAGCCACCGTCGCCAACCGGGCCGACATATGCGAAAGCAATTTTCATCGCGCCGGGTTTTGCCTCTGGCGCGGCGGCAACGGGTGCCGGTGCGTGTGCAGGGGCCGGTTCTTCCTTTTTGCCACAGCCCACCAGCGCGGCAGCGGCCACGGCAGTGAGGGCGGCCGCTTTGAGCAGCGAACGTTTTTGCAGATCAGTCATGGATTTTCCTTGTGAAGGGATGGGTTGAACAGCGAGAAAAGCGGAATTATGAACCGGAATGCTCAGGCGCCGGGATAGAACGGTTTACCCAGGCTGGAGGGCATGTTGATGCGGATCCACTGCGGATTGCGCGAGATCAGCGCCAGCACAACAATGGTGGCCAGGTAGGGCAACATGCTCAGGAACTGCGGCGGCACATCGACGCCGATGCCCTGCAGGTGAAACTGCAGCATGGTGACGCCGCCAAACAGATAAGCGCCCAGCAGCACGCGGGCCGGGCGCCAGGTGGCAAAGGTGGTGAGCGCCAGCGCAATCCAGCCTTTGCCAGCCACCATGCCCTCGACCCACAGCGGCGTGTAAACCACCGACAGGTAAGCACCAGCGAGACCGCACAGCGCACCGCCGGTCACCACGGCCGCCAGCCGGATCAGGCGCACCGGGTAGCCCAGCGCGTGCGCCGACTCCGGGCTTTCGCCGACACTGCGCAGCACCAGGCCGCTGCGCGTGCGGTACAAGAAAAAGATCAGCGCCAGCGCCAGCAACACCGTGAGGTACACCAGCGGATGATGACGAAACAGCGCCGGGCCGATCCAGGGAATGTCCGACAGTCCGGGAATGGCGAAGCTGGTCCGTTCGGAAATCCTGGCCTGCACAAAGCTGGTGCCGACAAAAGCTGAAAAGCCGGTGCCGAACAGCGTGAGGGCCAGCCCGGTGGCGTACTGGTTGGTGTTGAGCCAGATCACCAGCACGCCGAACAACGCAGCCAGCAAAGCGCCAACGACCAAGCCAGCGGCAAAACCCATGATGTCAGAGCCGGTCGTGACCACCGTGGCAAAACCGGCGATGGCCGCGCACAGCATCATGCCCTCGGCTCCCAGGTTGACGATGCCCACTTTTTCATTGATCAGCAGCCCCAGCGAGGCGATGGCCAGCACCGTGCCCGCATTGAGCGTGGCGGCCAGCAGCAAGGCGTACGATTCCATCACTTGCTCCACTTCAGACGGTAATTGACCAATGTGTCGCAGGCCAGCAGGCTGAACAACAGCAAGCCCTGAAACACGCCGGTGAGCGACTTGGTGAGCCCCAGGCGCGACTGCGCCAGCTCGCCGCCGATGTAAAACATGCTCATCAGAAGGCTTGAGAACACCATGCCGACCGGGTGCAGGCGCCCGACAAAGGCCACGATGATGGCGGCAAAACCGTAACCCGCGGGCACATACGGTGTGAGCTGGCCGATCGGGCCCGCCACCTCCAGCGCGCCGGCCAGACCGGCTGCGCCACCCGACATCAGCAGCGCCGTCCACAGCGCCTTGCGCGACGAAAAGCCGGCGTAACGCGCCGCCGCAGGCGCCAGCCCACCCACCTGCAAGGCCAGCCCGGCGCGGGTGCGAAACAAAAACACCCACAAACCAGCGACGCCGAGCAGCGCCAGCAGCGCGCCGATGCTCACGCGCGAGCCGTCGAACAGGCGCGGAATGCGGGTGACGGCCTCGAAGGTCCTGGTTTGCGGAAAGTTGAAGCCAGCCGGGTCTTTCCAGGGGCCGCCCACCAGATAGCCCAGGAACTGCACCGCCACATAGACCAGCATCAGACTCACCAGAATTTCGTTGGCGTGAAAGCGGTCGCGCAGCAGCGCCGTGAGGCTGGCCCACACCATGCCGCCCATCACACCGGCCAGCAGAATGGACAGCACGATCCAGCGGCTGCTGTCAGCGTCGGCCAGCAGCGCGATGCCGCCGGCAAAAATCGCCCCGATGATGTACTGGCCTTCAGCGCCGATGTTCCACACGTTGGACCTGAAACACACGGCCAGACCCAGCGCGATGATCAGCAAGGGGGTGGCCTTGACCAGCAGTTCGCCCAGTGCGTAGGCATTGTGGATAGGCAGCCAGAAAAACATCTCCAGCCCCTTGCGCGGGTCCTTGCCCAGCGCCGCGAACATCAGCGCACCGATCAGCACCGTCAGCAGCAGCGCCAGCAGCGGCGAGCCATAGGTCCAGACCCTGGAGGGTTCGGCGCGCGCTTCAAGCTTGAGCATGTGGCACTCCTGACGGGTCGGTCACACCAGGCCCGGTCGCTTCCTCGAGCCCGGCCAGATGGCGCTGCAGCTCGTCGTCCCACAGGCCACTCATCCAGATGCCGATGCGCTCGATGCTGGCCTCGGCAATGGGCACCGCGGGCGACAAGCGGCCTTTGGAGATCACCTGCAGCCGGTCGCTCACCTCGAACAGTTCTTCCAGTTCTTCGCTGACCACCAGCACCGCGCAACCGGCATCGCGAAGCGCCAGGATTTCGCCCCGGATTTGCGCCGCCGCACCCACATCGACACCCCAGGTCGGCTGCGAGACGATGAGCAGCCTGGGCCGTGCATCGATCTCACGACCGACAATGAACTTTTGCAGATTGCCCCCCGAGAGCGAACGCGCCAGCGCGCGCGGGCCGCCGGCCTTGACCTTGAAAGCCTTGATGAGCTGCGCCGCATGCAGCTCCAGCGCGCCCACCTTGATCCAGCCGCCGGCAAACTTCGGCCAGGAAATGGCGCCAGTGCGTGTCAGCAGCAGGTTGTGCGCCAGGCTCAGGGTGGGCACAGCGCCGCGACCGAGCCGCTCTTCAGGAACAAAGTGCAGGCCCAGTTTGCGCCGCTCACCGGGATGCATCGCCGACACGTCGGCAGATCCCATGCGGATGCTGCCCCCGGGGGCGCGGCAATCTTCACCCGACAAGGCAAGCATGAGTTCCTTTTGGCCATTGCCCGAGACACCGGCGATGCCCACCACCTCGCCGGCACGCACCTGCAGGTCGATGCCTTCCAGATCCACGCCAAACTGGTCTTCACGCGCCAGGCTGAGCCCTTTCACGTCCAGCACCACGGCACCGGCCTTGTGCACACGGTGCTGCAATTGCGGCGGCTCGGCACCGATCATCATGCGCGACAGCGAGGCGTTGGTCTCTTCTGCGGGATTGCAGACACCGGTGACCCGGCCACCGCGCAGCACCGTGCAGGCGTTGCACAGCTCGCGGATTTCATGCAGTTTGTGGCTGATGTAGAGAATGCTGCAGCCCTCGCTGGCGAGCTTTTTGAGCACCACAAACAGCTTTTCGACCGCCTGCGGCGTCAGCACCGACGTGGGCTCGTCCAGTATCAGCAATTCAGGACGCGTGAGCAACGCGCGGATGATTTCAACGCGCTGCATCTCGCCCACGCTCAAGGTATGCACCGGGCGCGCCGGGTCGACGTCAAGGCCGTACTCGGTGGCTTTGGCCACGATGCTGGCCGCGACCTGGTCGAGCGAACTGCGCGTCAAGCCGAGCCAGACGTTCTCGGCCACCGTCAAGGTATCGAACAGATTGAAGTGCTGGAACACCATGCTGATGCCGTTGGCACGCGCATCCTTGGGGTTGCGGATCTGCATGAGCTGGCCGTTGATGCGCACCTCGCCGGCATCGGGCTTGACCGAACCGTAGATGATCTTCATCAGGGTGGACTTGCCAGCACCGTTTTCGCCGAGCACCGCGTGGGTCTCGCCGGGCATCACCGTCAGGTTCACGTCACTGTTGGCGACCACGCCGGGGTAGCGTTTGGTGATGCCGGACAGTTGCAGACGGGGCGTGTTCATGAACGAGGGTGTCAATTGGATGAGCTGCCGTTTTTACCAGCAAAATGCCCTGGAATCCGGATTGCGGCCTTGGCGGGTCGCGATGAAGTCAGAAAAAAGCTTGGGACACTCTGCATCACTCCCTGCAAGTTGTGGCAGCACGGGCTCGGGCTCTCTGCGGCGTTGCATTTCTTGCCAATAGCTACGGCTATTGGCTGCAAACTGCGCCTTGCAGCGCATCCCGATCCGCACTACCACAATCTCGCCAGAGTTTTGCAGAGTGTCCCTCGCAAGATCGATGCCACATGGCTGCCACGTCGTGGTGACCGGGCATGGCATTTGCTCTATGCTTATGACCATCGTGCCATGATCCTTCCTCCACCCTTAGCTTGCGTGCGCTTTTGATGAACCCACCCATTCTGCAATTTGTCTGGCGCGGCGAGATCGTCACGCTGCAGCACGTCCCGCCCACCCGCACACTGCTGCAGTTGCTGCGCGAAGACCTAGCCCACAGCGCCACCAAGGAAGGCTGCAACGAGGGCGACTGCGGTGCCTGCACGGTGGTGCTGGGGCAATGGCAAGGTGAGCACATCCGCTTTCAAGCCGTCAACAGTTGCATCAAAATGGCCCACGCCATCAATGGCATGGCGCTGTGGACCGCTGCCGACCTGAGCGCGGCAGACGGCACCGCGCATCCGGTACAGCAAGCGCTGCGCCAGTGCCACGCCAGCCAGTGCGGCTTTTGCACGCCCGGCTTTGCCATGAGCCTGTTTGCCCTGTACCAGAACAAGGTGCTCCAAGATTTGCCCGTGAGTCGCACCGAGGCTCAGGCGGCGCTGTCGGGCAACCTGTGCCGCTGCACTGGCTACCGGCCCATCCTGGATGCAGCCGAACGGATGGGCGCCCTGCCCCGCGTGCAACTCGATGAAACGCGATTGCGCGAGCAATTGGCCACCATCGCGCCTGAAAACAGGCGACCGGCTGCCGATCTCGCCTATGACGCGCCGACCCGCCTGGACGCGTTGCTGGCGGCCCGGGCCGCGCGGCCGCAGGCGCAGCTGGTGGCCGGCTGCACCGATGTGGGCCTGTGGGTCAACAAGCTGCACATGGCGTTTGACCAGCTGATCGATGTGACGCGGGTGACTGAACTCAAGACCATCACGGTACAGGACCACCACACCGTCATCGGTGCCGCGGTCAGTCTGAATGACGCTTTTGCCGCGCTGCAAGCCCAGCGGCCGCACCTGCACGCTTTCCTTGCCCGCTTTGCCGGTTTGCCGGTGCGCTGTGCCGGTACCCTGGGTGGCAATATCGCCAACGGCTCGCCGATTGGCGACAGCATGCCGCTGCTGATTGCCCTGCGTGCCAGCGTGGTACTGATGAGCGTGCGCGGCCAGCGCGAACTGCCGCTCGAAGACCTCTACACGGGTTACCGCAAGAACGTGATGGCAGGCGACGAGGTGCTCGCCTTCATTCGCGTGCCGGCGCCACAGCCGGGCGAGCTGATGCGAGTTTACAAAGTGTCCAAACGTTTCGAGGACGACATTTCGGCGGTGTGTCTGGCAATCAACGTGCAGCTGCAGGATGGACGTGTCGAGCACGCTTCGATCGGCGTCGGCGGTGTGGCGGCCACGCCGGTACGCGCTGTGCTGACCGAGACAGCGCTGACCGGTCAAGCGTGGACGCAGCACACCATCAATCAGGCCATGACCGCCTTGCGCGGCGAGTTTCAACCGATCTCGGACATGCGCGCCAGCGCCGCTTACCGCACGGAAGTGCTGGGCAAGCTGATGCAGCGTTTCTGGCTGGAAAGCCAGGGCACGCCTGACATCAGCCTCGAAGGCTTGGCGCTGGAAGGGGGAAGCACATGAACGCGGCCAATCCAAGCAGCGCAGAACCGATCCCGACAAGCGGCCAGCCGCACGCGCACGAAAGCGCGGGGGCGCACATTGCCGGTGCCGCGACCTACACCGACGACATCCCCGAGGTGCGCGGCACGCTGTACGCCGCGCCCATCCTTTCCAGTGTGGCGCACGGCAAGCTGCTGGGGGTGGACACGCAGGCCGCGCTGGCCCTGCCTGGTGTACGTGCCGTGCTGCTGGCCGCCGATGTGCCAGGGTCCAAGGTGCTGGCCACTTTTGCTGGCGACGAGCCCATATTTGCCATCGACACGGTGCAGCACGTCGGCCAGGTGATCGGTCTGGTGGTGGCCGACAACGTGATGCTGGCACGACGCGCGGCACGGCTGGTGGTGCCGCAGATTGCGCCGCTGCCCGCCATCCTGGACGTGCGCGCGGCGCTCGAAGCGCAGAGTTTTGTGCTGCCGCCGGTGACCGTGCGCCGGGGCGATGCGGCCCGGGCCCTGGCCAGCGCGCCGCACACCCTGCAAGGCAGCCTCGAGGTTGGCGGCCAGGAGCACTTTTACCTGGAAGGTCAGGTGGCATATGCGCTGGCGCAAGAGCAAAACCAGTGGCTCATCCACAGCAGCACCCAACACCCCGGCGAGGTGCAGCACTGGGTGGCGCACGCCCTCGGCATCGACAACCACGCGGTCACGGTGCAATGCCGGCGCATGGGCGGTGGCTTTGGCGGCAAGGAAACACAGGCCGGTCATCTGGCCGTGTGGGCAGCGCTGGCCGCACACAAAACGAGACAACCCGTGAAGTTACGGCTCGACCGCGATGATGACTTTCTGGTCACCGGCAAGCGCCATCCCTTCAGCTACGACTACAGCGTGGGTTTTGACGACAGTGGCCGCCTGTGCGGGCTGCAACTGCAGATGCTGGTGCACTGCGGCTTCAGCGCCGACTTGTCGGGCCCGGTGGCCGACCGCGCCATTTTTCATGTGGACAACGCCTACTTTTTACAGGACGTGGAGATCACCTCGTACCGCTGCAAGCTCAACACCCAGAGTCATACCGCTTTTCGCGGCTTCGGCGGCCCGCAGGGCATGATCGTCACCGAGGCCATTTTGGGCGACATCGCACGCTACCTGGGGCTGGACCCGCTGCTTGTACGCCAGCGCAACCTCTACGACGAAACCTGCCAACGCAACACCACGCACTACGGCATGCAGGTCGAGGGCAACATCCTGCAGCCGCTGATTTCAAGACTGGCGCTGAGCGCAAATTACCATCAGCGTCGCGCGGCGATAGCCAGCTGGAACCGGAACCATGCCGTGATCAAGCGCGGCATCGCCCTCACACCCGTCAAATTCGGCATCAGCTTCACCGCCACGCTGTTCAACCAGGCCGGGGCGCTGGTGCATGTTTACCTGGACGGCAGTGTCGCGGTCAACCACGGCGGCACCGAAATGGGACAAGGCTTGCACACCAAAGTGGCCCAAATCGTCGCCGACGAACTGGGTGTGCCGCTCGCGAGCGTGCGCGTCAGCGCCAGCGACACCAGCAAGATCCCCAATGCCTCGGCTACCGCCGCCTCGTCCGGGACCGACCTCAATGGCCGCGCGGCCCAGTTTGCAGCGCGCCACGTGCGCGACAACCTGGCCGCGTTCGTCTGCGGCCTCGACGGCGTGGGTGCCGGCGCGGTGCAGTTTGCCTCAGGCCGGGTGATCACGCCCAAGGCCGCGCGCAGCTTCAAGGATGTGGTGGCGCAGGCTTATGCCAACCGCATCCAGCTCTGGAGCGACGGCTTTTACCGCACCCCCAAGATCCACTACGACAAAACCACCCTGAGCGGGCGGCCGTTCTATTATTTTGCCTATGGCGCGGCGTGCACCGAGGTAGCCATCGACACCCTGACCGGCGAGAGCCGTGTGCTCGGGGTGGACATCCTGCACGACGTGGGCCGCTCGATCAATCCGGCCATCGACATCGGCCAGATCGAAGGCGGTTTTGTGCAGGGCATGGGCTGGCTCACCACCGAAGAACTGGTGTGGAACAACCAGGGCCTGCTCGCCACGTACGCGCCCAGCACGTACAAGATTCCGACGGCCGGCGATGTGCCGGCCCATTTCAGGGTCGATTTGTGGCCCGAGGCCAACACCGAGGACAACGTGTCAGGTTCCAAGGCGGTGGGCGAGCCGCCGTTCATGCTGGCTATCAGCGTGTTCGAGGCGCTACGCGATGCCGTGGCCCAGGCACGTGGCGATGGAAAATCAGTTCAATTGAATGCACCCGCCACGGCCGAGCGGGTGTTGTGGGCACTGAATGATCAGTTGGGGTCAGAGCACGTCGCTGCGCAAGTGGTCTGACCCGCAAGGTCTCAGGTTTGATCTGACCCGCAAAGTCGCAGGTTTGGTCTGACCCCCAAGGAATCAGATTGGTTTCAGACGCCGGCGAGCGAACGCAGGGCGTTGGGATTGACCAGGTTGAGCACCCGGCCCGAGCCGCTGATCAGGCTCTGCTCGCGCAGGTGGCGCAGCACGCGCGAGAAGGTCTCGGGGGCAATGCCAAGTTGCACGGCAATGCTGCGCTTGCGCTGGTGCAGTTCCACCGCCATCTGGCCCTGGGCGCCGGACTGGGCATGGCTGAGCAGCCATTCGGCGCAACGCGACTCGGCATCCTTGGCCAGTCGACTTACGGCAAATTCGGTTTGCCGGCGATGCGCCATGGCCACATCAAGCAGCACGGCTTGGGCGGCTCCAGGCAAGTCGGCAATGCCTTTGCGGAAATCGTCAATGCCGACCTGGCGCAATTCCACCGGCGTGTCGGCCAATGCGTCCACCAGATGCGGCAAATTGAGCACGGCCGAACTGGCATCAAGCCAGCAGGGACCTTCGAGCACACCAATCTGGTGCTCCATCACGCCCTGCTCCAGGACACCGAGCGCAACGCGTCCGCTCTCGATGTAACTGACACGGTCGGGCGCTACGCCACGCTCCAGCAGGCGCTGTCCACGTGCCATGTGTTGGGGCTGAGCGCTGGGATCAATGGTATTTACGGTAAACATGGGCGCTACTTTGCAGCGCCCGAAGCATGGGAAGCTTGAGGAATATCAATAAATATTCAAAAACCCTGTCACAGCAGGGTTTCTCCAGCCTGACAAGGTGCCATGCCCCGAAGTCAGCTTGCCGGCTTCACTCGCCCAGGTAAGCGGCCCGAACCTTGGGATCGTGCAGCATGGTCTTGGCATCGCCGGTCATGGTGATCAACCCCGAATCCATGACATAGCCGCGGTCGGCAATGGCCAGCGCACGGCTGGCGTTCTGCTCCACCAGCAAGATGGTGACACCCTGCGCATACACATCACGCACCACTTCGAAAATCTTGTCCACCATGATGGGTGACAGCCCCATCGAAGGCTCGTCGAGCAGCAGCACCTTGGGCCGGCTCATCAGCGCGCGCCCCATGGCGAGCATTTGCTGCTCGCCGCCGCTCATGGTGCCGGCCAGCTGGTCCTTGCGCTCTGCCAGACGCGGGAAAATGGTGAACACCTTGTCAACGTCCTGCTCCATCTCGGCCTTGTCGCTGCGAATGTAGGCGCCCATCTGCAGGTTTTCGGTGATGGTCATGCGGGTGAAGACGCCCCGCCCCTCAGGCACCATGGCCAGGCCTTGCTTGACCAGGTCCCAGGGTCCCTGGCCACGGATGCTCTTGCCCAGGTACTCGATGTCGCCGTCGTTGATGGGCAAGGAGCCGGTGATGGCTTTCATGGTGGTGGTCTTGCCGGCGCCGTTGGAGCCGATCAGCGACACCAGTTCACCCGAACGCACCTCGAAATCGACCCCTTTGACGGCCTGGATACCGCCGTAAGCCACCTTGAGGCCTTTGACTTTCAACAAAACTTCGGCCATGTCAGTGTCCTCCGGTGCCAAGGTAGGCTTCGATCACTTTTTCGTTGCGCTGCACATCGGCCGGCGTGCCCTCGGCGATCTGCTTGCCATAGTCGAGCACGGTGACGCGGTCGCACAGACCCATCACCAGCTTCACGTCGTGCTCGATCAGCAAAATGGTGCGGTTGTCGTTGCGGATCTTGTCGATCAACTCGCGCAACATCACCTTTTCGGTGCTGTTCATACCGGCTGCAGGTTCGTCCAGGGCAATCAGCTGCGGGTCGGTGGCGAGGGCGCGGGCAATCTCCAGACGGCGCTGGTCGCCATAACTCAGGGTGCGCGCCTTGTAGTCGGCCATGCTGCCAATGCCCACGTAGTTCAGCAGCTCTTGCGCGCGCTCGGCAATGGCGGCTTCCTCAACCTTGAAGCCCGATGTGCGAAACACCGCGCCGAGCAGACCGGAATGGGTGCGCACATGGCGTCCGACCATCACGTTCTCGATCGCTGTCATTTCGGCAAACAGGCGGATATTCTGGAACGTGCGGGCAATGCCAGCCTTGGCAACCTCGTGCACCGCCGTGGGCTGGTAGGGCTTGCCAGCGAGCTCGAAGGTACCGGTGTCGGGGGTGTACAAACCCGTAAGCACGTTGAAAAAAGTGGTTTTCCCCGCGCCATTGGGGCCGATCAGGCCATAGACCTGGCCGCGCTTGATCTGGATGCCCACGTCGCTCAAGGCCTGCAAGCCGCCAAAGCGCTTCGATACGCCGGCAACATTGAGTACGGTGTCTGTCATGTCATTTCTTCTTCATCGGGGCCGCATCAGGGCTTGGTGGTTTGCAGGGACTTGCCGTGCTCTGGCGATGGCCACAAGCCACGCGGGCGCAGCAGCATCACAATGATCATGGCCAGTGCAATCAGCAACTGGCGCAGGATGGAGGCATCGAGACGGCCATCGGTCAGGTTCTGCAACGGGCCCGCCACATAGCGCAGCACTTCGGGCAAGGCCGACAGCGCCACCGCACCCAGAACCACCCCAGGCAGGTGACCGATACCGCCCAACACCACCATCGCGACGATCATGATGGACTCCATCAGCGCGAAGGACTCAGGCGAAATGAAGCCCTGGAACGAGGCAAACATCGCGCCCGAAACGCCACCAAACGTGGCACCCATGCCGAATGCCAACAACTTCATGTTGCGGGTATTGATGCCCATCGCCTTGGCGGCAATTTCGTCTTCGCGAATGGCCATCCAGGCTCGGCCCACGCGCGACAGCTGCAAGCGGTGCGAAATCATCACACTGAACACCACCAGCGCCAGAAACAGGTAGTAGTACAAGGAGACCGAGGCCAGCTGGAATCCGAAGACATCCACCTTCTTGCCCATGCTCAGACCAAAGAAAGTCAAGGCGTCAATTTGACCCAGGCCCTTGGGGCCGTTGGTGATGTTGACCGGATGGTCCAGGTTGTTCATGAAAACGCGAATGATTTCGCCGAATCCCAGCGTCACAATGGCCAGATAGTCACCTCGCAAGCGCAAGGTGGGCGCGCCGAGCAAGACACCCAGCAGCCCGGCCAGACCCGCCGCTGCCGGAATCACCAGCCAGATCGGCAAATGCAAACCGTCGGGGAACATGGCGGCAATGGCAGGAAACGTATCAATGAGGTGGGGCGACGCCAGCAGCGCGTACATGTACGCGCCAATGGCAAAAAATGCCACATAACCCAGGTCGAGCAGACCGGCATAACCCACCACGATGTTCAGGCCCAGCGCCAGCAACACGTACAGCAGTGCCATGTCGGCAATGCGCACCCAGGCGTTACCAAAGCCTTGCAGCACCAGCGGCAGCACCAGCAAGCCCAGCGCCGCCAGCAGGAAAACGATGATCTTTTTTTGTTGCGTCATGGTCTTGTCTCCTCACGCCCGGTCAGCCACCCGTTCACCCAACAGCCCGGAGGGCCGCAGCGTGAGCACGAAGATCAACACCACAAACGCGAAAATGTCGGAGTAGTGGCTGCCCAGCACACCACCGGTGAGCTTGCCGATGTAGCCAGCACCGAGTGACTCGATCAGGCCCAGCAAAATGCCGCCGACCACGGCGCCGGCCAGGTTGCCGATGCCGCCAAAAACGGCAGCGGTAAATGCTTTCAGGCCCGGCAAAAAGCCCATGGTGTGCTGCACCGTGCCGTAATTGGCGGCCCACATGATGCCGGCAATGGCAGCCAGCACGGCACCAATGACAAAGGTGGCCGAAATCACCAGGTCGGGTTTGACGCCCATGAGCGCTGCCACCCGCGGGTTCTCGGCGGTGGCGCGCATGGCACGCCCCAGTTTGGTGTAGTTGACCAGGTACATCAAGGTGGCCAGCGACAGCGCGGTGACGCCCAGAATCAGCACCTGCGTGACCGAAATCACCGCGCCGCCGATCTCGTACGGCGACCCGCCAATCAGGTTCGGATACGGTTTGTAATTGGGTTTCCAGATGATCATGGCCACTGTCTGCAGGAAAATCGACATGCCGATGGCGGTGATCAGCGGCGCCAGCCGCGGGCTGTTGCGCAGCGGCCGGTAGGCCACCTTTTCGATGGTGAAATTGAGCGTGGCCGCCACGACGCAGGCAATGACCAGCGCGATCAGCAGAATGATCCAGCCCGGCGCACCTGGCATGGCGTCCTTCATCAGCCCGATGATGGTCCAGCTGGTCAGGGCTCCCACCATCAGCACTTCGCCGTGGGCGAAATTGATCAAGCCGATGATGCCGTACACCATGGTGTAGCCCAGGGCAACCAAAGCGTACATGCTGCCCAACACCAGACCATTGATGATCTGCTGGATCAAGGTTTCCATAATTAATTTTTTCTCCGATTTTTGGCCGGTGCTTGCGTCAACACAGTCGCTGACCCGTTCTACAGCCTTTTGAGCCTTGCCGGTGTGCTGGCAGCCAGTCTGCCAGCCACATGTTTGAGTGGGCAGATTGTAGCCATGCACATGCGCCATAACGGTGCATCATCAGCCCGGGTTTACCCTTGCTGCTGAACCAGCATGCAAATCCGGTGCCAGTTCAGCGCGGTGGCATACCTGCTTGCGCATTGCGCTCCCTGAGGACGCGCAATTTATCGGCAATCTTGATCTCCAGTCCGCGCTGCACCGGCTGGTAAAAACCCGGCTCGGCCATACCGTCGGGCAGGTAACGCTCGCCCGCGGCGAAGGCATCGGCCTCGTCGTGCGCGTAGCGGTAGCCTTTGCCGTAATCGAGTTCTTTCATCAACCTGGTCGGGGCATTGCGCAGTTGCATGGGCACCGCTCGCGTGCCGTCCTGTTTGACAAACGCCCGGGCGGCATTGAACGCCTTGTAGACCGCGTTGGACTTGGGCGCCACGGCCAGATAGACCACGCACTCGGCCAGCGCGAGTTCGCCCTCGGGTGTGCCCAGGCGCTCATAGACCTCGGCGGCATCGAGCGCCATGCGCAGCGCGCGCGGGTCGGCCAGACCGATGTCTTCGCTGGCCATGCGGATCATGCGCCGCGCCAGATAGCGCGGATCGGCACCACCATCGAGCATGCGCACCAGCCAATACAGAGCAGCGTCGGGGTCCGAGCCGCGCACACTTTTGTGCAGCGCCGAGATGGTGTCGTAAAACTGTTCGCCGCCCTTGTCATAGCGGCGCATACGCTCACCCAGCACCTTGAGCAGCCAGACGTCGGTGATCTCGGTGCGCCGTTCCTGCGTGGCCGACACCGCCAGCGTTTCCAGCGTGTTGAGCAGGCGGCGCGCGTCGCCGTCGGCATAGGCCACCAGGCGCTCGATCGCTTTGGACTCGATCGCCGGCAAGGCCTGCAACTTTTGCGCTTTGCCAACGATGTGCTGCAAATCTTCCACCGTCAGGGGCTGCAGCACATAGACGACAGCGCGCGACAGCAGGGCCGAATTCACCTCGAACGACGGGTTCTCGGTGGTCGCACCGACAAAGGTGAATAAGCCGCTTTCCACATGCGGCAAAAATGCGTCCTGCTGGCTTTTGTTGAAACGGTGCACCTCATCGACAAACACCAGCGTCCGCCGCCCCTGCTGCTGCGCGAGTTGTGCTTTTTCTACCGCCTCGCGAATGTCCTTGACGCCACCCAGCACTGCGCTGATGGTGATGAACTGGGCGTCGAAGGCATCGGCCATGAGCCGCGCGATGGTGGTCTTGCCGGTGCCGGGCGGGCCCCAGAAGATGCAGCTGTGCGGCTGGCCGGACTCGAACGCCAGCCGCAGTGCCATGCCGGCGCCAAGCAAGTGCTGCTGACCGACGACCTCGCTCAGGGTTTTGGGGCGCAGCCGTTCAGCCAGAGGGATATGTTCAGATGGCAAAGAACTCATGGGCCATGATTGTGGCCCATCTGCGCAAGCCCCAGGCGCATCTGTCAGCCTACTGCCTGATCAGGTCCGCACCCTTCGGGACACTGAACTGGAAATTGCTCGCCGTCACAGGTGGGTTGACCTTGAAGCTGCCAAAAGTCAGTACCGAGCGCTGGCCAAAGCTGTCCAGAATCTCGAGCATTTCCAGTGTGGTCGTCGCCCCATCGGGTCCGGCCTTGGACCTGAAACCTGCCCGCACCGACTGCAGTTGGCCGTCATTTGACTTGGGCGTGGCCAGCACCCACTGCAAGCCGTCCTGGTCGGGCGCATCGGCGAGCACAAAATCAGCCCGCAAGGCTTGCACGTCGGCCGCCGAGGCAATCAACGCGGCGGGCGTTGCGCCCAGCACAGCCGACTGCTTGCGCGCCGTCACCTGGTTCAAGTCAACGTCATGCAGCCAAAGCGTCTGGCCGTCGGCGACGATGGTTTGCACAAAGGGTTTGGCATAGTCGAAGCGGAACCGGTTGGGCCGGGCAAATTCAAACCGGCCGCTGGAGGTCTTGACCCGCGGCGCCTGGCCTTTGCGCGCTGGCGAGGTGACCACCTGAGTGAAATCGGCCTGGCCGGTTTTGACCGTCTTGACAAAAGTCTCCAGACTGCTCAAGCCGCCGGCGTGCGCCACGATCGCGCAGGATGCCAACCACAAATTGACAAGGAGTCGGCACATTCGCACTGTCATGACTCGTTACGGGCCGGCACCAGAATTTCACGCTGGCCGCTGTTGCTCATGCTGCTCACCAAACCGGCGTTTTCCATGTCCTCGACCAGCCGAGCGGCTCGGTTGTAACCGATCTTGAGGTGGCGCTGCACCAGCGAAATGCTGGCTTTGCGGTTTTTCAGCACCACTTCGACGGCCTGGTCGTACAGCGGGTCTTTTTCACCGCCACCGCCGCCCTCGCCCATGGCGTCGTCATCGCCTTCGACCGTCCCACCTTCCAGAATACCCTCGATGTAATTGGGCTCTCCCTGGGCTTTGAGGTAGGTGACCACGCGGTGCACCTCCTCGTCGCTGACAAAAGCGCCGTGCACGCGAATCGGCAGCCCGGTGCCGCTGGGCATGTAAAGCATGTCGCCCATGCCCAGCAGCGCCTCGGCGCCCATCTGGTCGAGAATGGTCCGGCTGTCGATCTTGCTACTGACCTGGAACGCAATGCGGGTGGGAATATTGGCTTTGATCAGGCCGGTGATCACATCGACGCTAGGGCGCTGGGTGGCCAGAATCAGGTGAATGCCGGCTGCGCGCGCCTTTTGCGCCAGCCGGGCAATGAGTTCCTCGATCTTCTTGCCCACGACCATCATCAAATCGGCCAGCTCGTCGATCACCACCACGATGTGCGGCAGGCGATCCAGCGGTTCGGGCTCTTCCGGCGTCAGACTGAAAGGGTTGCCAATGGATTCACCGCGCGCCCTGGCGTCGTCGAGCTTGGTGTTGAAACCCGCCAGGTTGCGCACCCCCATCTTGCTCATGAGTTTGTAGCGCCGCTCCATCTCGGCCACGCACCAGGTCAGCCCGTTGGCCGCCTGGCGCATGTCGGTGACCACCGGGCACAACAGGTGTGGTATGCCCTCGTAGACCGACATTTCCAGCATCTTGGGGTCGATCATCAACAGGCGCACGTCATGCGCCTCGGCCTTGTACAAGAGGCTCAATATCATGGCGTTGATGCCAACCGATTTGCCCGAACCGGTGGTGCCTGCCACCAACACGTGCGGCATTTTGGCCAGGTCGGCCACCACCGGGTTGCCCACAATGTCCTTGCCCAGGCCCATGGTCAGCAGCGATTTGGCCTCGTGGTAAACGCTGGAGCCCAGAATCTCCGAGAGTTTGATGGTCTGGCGCTTGGCATTGGGCAACTCCAGTGCCATGTAATTCTTGCCCGGAATGGTCTCCACTACCCGGATCGACACCAGGCTCAGACTGCGCGCCAGGTCTTTGGCCAGGCCCACAATCTGCGCGCCCTTGACGCCGGTGGCGGGTTCGATCTCGTATCGGGTGATGACCGGGCCGGGCTGCGCCAGCACCACCGTAACCGCCACGCCGAAGTCCTTGAGCTTTTTCTCGATCAGGCGGCTGGTCATCTCCAGCGTCTCGGGGGCAACGGTTTCCTGGCGCGACAAGGCCTCATCGAGCAGGTCGACCTGGGGCAATTTGGTATCGGGCATCTCGTGGAACAAGGGTTTTTGGCGCTCTTTGGCCACGCGCGTGCTTTTGGGAACCTCCACCACCGGGGTCTCGATCACGATGGGTTTGGCGGGAAGTTCCTGGCGCTCCTCCACCAGCACTTCCTCGCGCGCACGCGCGGCTTGCTGACCCATTGAAAAGTCCTGTTCCAGCTCGCGCTGTTCACGCCGGTTTTCAATTTTTGAATAGAGCCAGGCACCCAGCCGCTCGGCCAACTGGCCCCAGGAGAACCGGAACACCAGCGCCGACCCCATCACACCCGCCACAATGGCCACCAGCGCCGAGCCCACGAAACCGAACCAATGTACGCTCAATGGCCCAAGCCAGAATCCCAACATGCCGCCCACATGACCGGGCAACTGCGCCTCAAGGCTGTAAAAGCGCGCCCATTCCAGCATCACGCTGCCACCCAGCAGTAGCGCCATGCCACTCCAGAAAGTCACATGCCAGCGCACGCGTGACCCGTTCGCTGAGGCATTCGCCGAGGTATCGACGGCCCACTGCCCATGGCCACGCAGCCAGCGCGCCAGGGCACTCAGCCAGACACGCACCGCTGCCGCCACGCACCACCACACCGAGAAACCGAGCAGGTAATAACTGATGTCAGCCACCCAGGCGCCCAGTGTTCCCACCAAATTGAGCGGCACCGCCACCGCCCCCGAAGTGGACCAGGCGGGGTCTTGCGGGGTATAGGTCAACAGCGCCATGATCCACAGTGCCAGTGTCACAAAGCCCAGGACCAGGCCAATTTCGTTGGCAAAACGGCCCAGACCGGTGCGCGCCAGACCATCCCCCGATGAGGAAGGATTAAAAGTGTTGAGTGAATATGTCATTTCCGTTTTTCTTTAAACTCAAGCCTAATATACACGGCGCAAGCTTCAATAAACAAAGGTTTTAACATGACAGATACCCGACACGCCCAGGTTTTGATTCTGGGCTCCGGCCCGGCCGGCTACACCGCCGCCATTTACGCCGCGCGCGCCAACCTCAAGCCCTTGCTGATCACCGGCATGGCCCAGGGTGGCCAGCTCATGACCACCACCGAGGTCGACAACTGGCCCGCCGATGTCGATGGCGTGCAGGGCCCCGACCTGATGCAGCGCTTTCTGGCGCACGCCGAGCGCTTCAAGACCGACATCGTTTTTGACCACATCAACAAGGTCGATTTTTCCAAACGGCCGTTTACCCTGACCGGTGACAGCGGCAGCTACACCTGCGACGCGCTGATTCTGGCCACCGGCGCCTCGGCCAAATACCTGGGCCTGCCCTCCGAGGAAGCGTTCATGGGACGAGGCGTTTCGGGCTGCGCCACCTGCGACGGTTTCTTTTACCGCGACGAGGTCTGCTGCGTGGTCGGCGGCGGCAACACCGCCGTGGAAGAAGCACTGTATTTGTCCAACATCGCCGCCAGGGTCTATCTGATTCACCGGCGCGACAAGTTTCGCGCCGAGCCCATCATGATCGACAAACTGATGGAGAAAGTGGCCGCCGGCAAGATCGAGCTCAAGACCTTTAGCACACTCGACGAGGTGCTGGGCGATGCCAGCGGCGTGACCGGCGTGCGCATCAGGAATGTCAACTCCGGTGCGACCGAAGACCTCACGCTCAAGGGCTGCTTCATCGCCATCGGCCACGCACCCAACACCGAGATTTTTCAGGGTCAGCTGGAAATGGCCGGTGGCTACCTCATCACCAAGGACGGCAATCAGGGCTTTGTCACCCAGACCAGCGTGCCTGGCATTTTTGCCGCCGGCGACGTGCAGGACCACGTCTACCGCCAGGCCATCACCAGCGCCGGCACCGGCTGCATGGCGGCGCTGGACGCGCAACGTTTTCTGGAACAAGCCTGAAACCAGCGAGATAAAAGGGGGCGAAGCCCGGCTATAATGTCGGGCTTTGCTGCTTGACCCGGGAGGGTTTCCGGCAGCGATCGGGTTACCGCCACCCTATTCTTGGCGAGGTGAGGCCGCTGGCGTCAGTCAGGGCCGTTTAAAAGTATCGGAGTGTCCACATGGCACGCGTATGTGAAGTCACGGGCAAGAAGCCCATGGTCGGGAACACCGTTTCCCACGCCAACAACAAAAACAAGCGCCGGTTCCTGCCGAACCTGCAATACCGCCGTTTCTGGGTGGAGTCTGAAAACCGCTGGGTGCGCCTGCGCATCTCCAACGCCGGTCTGCGTTTGATCGACAAAAATGGCATCGACGCCGTGCTCGCAGATTTGCGCGCCCGCGGGCAGGCCTGAAATTTTGCGGGACAGATCTTTAGCTCTGTCCCCAACTAATTTAGTAAAGGAATCATCATGGCCACCAAAGGCGGACGCGAAAAAATCAAGCTGGAATCGACAGCCGGCACCGGTCACTTCTACACGACCGACAAAAACAAGAAAACCACTCCCGAGAAATTGTTGATCAAGAAATTTGATCCCAAGGCTCGCAAGCACGTGGACTACAAGGAAATGAAACTGAAGTAATTCAGCTTTTCCGATTCGCAAAAAAGCCCGCATTGAGCGGGCTTTTTTGCGTCTGCAAATGTCGAGTCTGCGGTTTAGAAATCCACCGTGACACTGGCGCGCAGCGTGCGCGGAGTCGAGGCAAACAGATAAACACCGCCCCAGTAGGTGGTGGGCGCCTCACGCCAATCCGTGCGGTTGGTCAGATTCTCGACGTTGAATCGCCACAGCGTTTCCTTGCCTGCAATGCGCTGCAGGTAGCTCAGCCCGGCGTCGAGTTGCCAGCGCGAGGGCAGCTCGACACCGCCGTCGGCTGTGACCGTCTTGCCGTTCTCATAAGTGGCCAGGCCATTGATCGAGAGACCGGGCAGTGGCGCGAGCTTGTAGTCGGCAAACAGCGATGCCTTCAGGCTCGGCAGATTGGTCACGCGCTGCCCCACCAACGCCTGATCGACCGCCTGGGTGTACTTGGCGTCGAGCGCCATCAGGCTGGCTTGCAGCGACAAGGCCGCATCGACGCGACCGGTGGCTGACAGCTCCAGCCCCCGATGGCGCGCGGTTTTGGCGCCAGCCACCTGCGTTGGCAAGCCGTCGGGATCAGTCGCGGGCACATCGTCGGCGTAGGGCTTGTCGATGCTGAAAGCAGCCGCTGTGAGCAGCATGCGCGGATGGGCCTGCCACTTCAGGCCGACCTCGGTCTGCTCGCTTTTGAGCGCCGGCAGCACCTGGCCCGCGTTGGCAAATTTGCCCGGCCGATTGGGAACTGCTTCAAGTTCGACGCCCTGGCCCCAGGAGGCATACAGCATCGTGACTGCGCTGGGCGACCAGGCCAGCCCGGCCCACGGCGTGGTCACCGTCTGTTCGAACGTTTGCGCGCGCGAGCCATCGCTGCGCTCGCTGCTGCGCTTCAGGCGGGTGCTGCGCACGCCCACGAACGACTGCAGGTTCTGGCTCAGATCGGACGTCAGCGTGGCGTAGCCCGCCAGCGCGCGCTCACGGCTGTCGGTATTGAGGCTCGTCAGCGTCGGATCGGCAGGCAGCGCCACCGGCGCGTAGATGTTGGTGATGCCGACCCAGTTGTAGGCCTGCATCGGCGCCAGGTCGGCGCTGGCGCTGCGCCCGTTCAGACCGAGCCGGGTTGCGTGCTGCAGACCGAGCGCCTTGAATGCTCCGTCGAGCCGGGCATCCCAGCTCCATAAATCGCGCCGCTCGCCTTCACTGCGGTAGTCATACACATCGACGTCGCCATTGGCGCACAAACCGGGATAGACATAGGTATCTGCGTTGCTGCAGCCGTCCGGAAAAGCCAGCCGGTCGTCGATGTCCAGGCGCTGCGAGTTCACCGCCACGCGGGCGCGCCAGTCGGCGCTCAGCGCATGGTCGAGCGCGACTTCGGCGGTCGTGCTGCTGGCCTCGAACGGCTGCGACCAGCTCTGGTTGTTCAGGTTCAGGCGCGGGTTGATACCGCTGGGCAGCGTTTCGCCGGCGCCATCGCCATTGCTGTCGAGCAAGCCCAAACCCGGCACCGAGGGCTGGCGCTTGCGGTGGTATTCCAGATTGGCCGACACCGAGGTGGCTCGAGACAGCTCGCCGGCCAGCGCCAGGCTGAGCAACTGGCGCGAGCCGTCGGCCTGGTCGTATTGCGGGCGCAGAGCTTCATCGACCACATTCAGACGCACGCCGACCGCACCCAGCTGCTGGTTGACGTCGAGCTGCACTTTCGCACCGCCGCTGTCATTGGCGGCGAGTTCCGCCGTGACAAAACTGGTCTTCACGGGCGACTTGGTGACGTAGTTCACCAGACCGCCCGGTGCCGACACGCCCGACTGCAGGCCGGCCACGCCCTTGAGTACTTCGATGCGCTCCTTGTTTTCCAACGCGATCGGTGCGTCGTTCGAGGTGATCAGGCCATTGCGGCTGAAATTGCCGCTCTGATCCAGCAAAAACCCGCGAATCGACACGCTCTCGATGTAGCCGGTGGTGTTGTAGCTGTCGGCCAGCGAGGCATCGAGCTTGATCAAGCTGGACAGTGTTTGCGCAGCGCTGGCGCTGATCAGGTCGGCGCTGAGCACCGTGACGCTCTGGGGCGCTTTGGCCAGCGCCGCGCCAAAGCCCGAGACATCGGCGCGCTCAATGTCGAGCAGCGGCGCGGTTTTGCCGGTCACGGTGACCGCCTGCAAACTCTGCGGCGTGGTCTGGGCAAATGCGGGGAGAGTCGCGCTTGCGGCGAGCGCCAGCGCGACGGGGGACAGTTTCAAACAGAATGCCATCGAATTTCCTTTATCGACGGCAGGGTAGTGCACGTTCAGCCCGATCAGGCATCAGACTGAGTTCAGCGACGCTTCCCTGCGCAAGTATTACCTTGATCAAGTTCCAGGGTGTCATCTCAGCCGATCCTCTTGCGAGCATCAGCACCCCTAGCGTGTACAGGACCGGTTCGCACCGACCTGATGAAGGAAGTGTAAACGACGGATCCGGCTTGAGACATACTGCGATCTTTAACCGAGATTGTCCATTAGGGCTTGGGATGGCAGCGAGGGCAGTTGCGAGGCAGTTTGGCCCCGACTGCGAAGCCTGTAGCCGCAGCTACAGGCGACAAAGAGGGGACAAAATGACCGCAAATGCGCCGCTGACGCCCAAGCAGCACCGCAGGTGCGCCTCATGGACAATCTCGGTTTAACCACACTCCGAAAGCAGTTCAGATGGCAGGCCCGACCGTTGATTTTTGGCAGCAGCGCTTCGACAACCAGGAAACCGGCTGGGACCGCGGCGGCCCGAGTCCGCAGCTGCTGGCTTGGCTCGACAGTGGTGAGCTGCAGCCTTGTCGCATGGTGGTACCGGGCTGCGGCGCGGGCTGGGAAGTGGCCGAACTGGCCCGGCGCGGCTTCGCGGTGATCGGCATCGACTACACCGCCGCCGCCGTGGCCAAAACGCGCGCGCTACTGCTGGCGCAGGAGCTCGCGGCCGAAGTGGTTCAGGCCGACGTGCTGAGCTACCAACCGCAAAACACCTTCGACGCCATCTACGAGCAGACCTGCCTGTGCGCCATTCATCCCGAGCACTGGCTGGACTACGCGCATCAACTGCACCGGTGGCTCAAGCCTGAAGGCAGCTTGTGGGTGCTGTACATGCAGATGCTACGCCCGGCAGCCAGCGAGCAGGGCGTCATCCAGGGCCCGCCCTACCACTGCGACATCAATGCCATGCGCGCCTTGTTCCCCGAAAAGGCCTGGATCTGGCCCAAACCACCCTATGCCAAGGTGGAACATCCCAAGCTGTCACACGAACTCGCGCTGCGCCTGGTGCGCCGTTGAGAGCCCGAGCAGGACTTGACTAAGGCTTGACCGGGTGCGCTGGCTGGGTGGCAAGCAGCGGTGCAAAAAGCAGCTCCTGGCCGGCGCGGCGCACCTTCACATTCACGCCGTCAACCGGCTTTTTGCCGCCCATCACGATGCTCACATCGGCCTGCTCCGTCACGGGAAAGTTGTCGATTGAAACAAAGGCGTCGCCGGGCATCAGGCCGACCTGTGCGGCCGGCGAGCCTGGCACCACCTTGTCGATGACCACCGCTCCCGCATCGAGCCGCATCAGCACACCCAACTGCGCTTTCTGGCTCTTGATGGTCTCGTAGGGGATCATCCAGGCAAAGTCACCGGCCAGCATCGGGATGTCGGGTGTCTCGACGTCCATCATCAGTTCCTCCTTGTGTTCCTCGGGGATCGAGAGCTCGGTGGGCAGCACGATCACATAAGGCCAGGCGGCGCGGCGCAGCACCTTGCGCGGCACGCCGAGCCCGTAGCGCACGTGAAAGGCACCGGCAATGACCACCATCTTCTTGCCCGCGCCGCCCGGGCTGTTCAGGTAGTCCACGATGCGGCTCGCCATGGACTCCTCCCAGAGAATCTGGGTGCGGTAGAAGCGGTCGAACATTTTGGCGCTGGCCTCGGCACTCAGGCTGGAGGGTTTGCCACCCGCCGAATGGCCCTTGAACACGGCCTCGAGCATGGCGCGCTGAAAGGGGTCGGTGAAGTCGGTCTGCGGCACCCGCTCGGCAAGCTCGGGCGGCAGCGGCGCAGCCCCGGCCTGTGCGAACTGTTGCTGGATTTCCTTGGAAGGGTTGAGCGCCAGCACGTCCTGCCGGTGTTCGCGGGCAAAGTTCAAAATGCCCCGGTAGTGACCGAAGTCCGAACTCCAGTTGTCGTACCACTTCGACGCCTTGAGAAATTGCAGTTCGTCAAGCTCGCCGCGCGTCCAGCGGTCGAGCGCGCCCTGCTGCGGCTCGCGAAACATCTCCATGCCGATGGCGATCTGTCCCGGGAAACGCTGCTCCAGCGCCTCGATCACGCGCCGCTGCGCATCGTGCGCCTGCAGGTTGGTGTGCGTCTCGCCGATGTAGATGACCTTGGCCGCAGCGATCATGCCGATGGCCTGCTCGAAGTCCATGGTGGTGCCGGTCGGCAGGTGGAGGATGTCGCCAGCCTGCAGGCTCCTGGTAAGCGGGTATGGCGTCAGGCCATTGCCGTCCGCCGGAACGCTTGGGGTGCTGCAGCCGCCCGACAGCACGGCACCCATGATCAGAGCGGCCAGCGTGGCCAGAGGTCGTGATTTCATCGTCATCGCGTCAACTTTGAATGTGATTGCAAAAACTTTATGCCGAAGATAGGAAGCGGCATAGCGGTTAAAGTTCCCACTTGCTTCCTTTCATGAGACAAGCTTATGCGCGCAATTTTCAGCATTCTGGGTCTTCTGGTGGTGGTGGCCCTGGTGGGTTTTCTGGCCAAGAAACAACTCACGGACGTCACCAGCATCAAGGTCCAGCCCCAGGACGGGGCCCAGGTGGTCGTCCCGCAAACCACACCGGGCGCGACACCCCGGCAGCAAAGCGAGCAAATGGGTCAGCAGATCAAGCAGTCGATCGATGCGGCCATGCAGCAGCAGCGCGCCGGGTCCGAAGGTCAATGACGGACCTGTTCATACAAAAAGTTTGGCTCACGCGGCCTGCAAAACAATGTCAATTTGCGCGCCGCCCAGCTCAGCGCGTGAAATCGTCAACTCGCCCTGATGGCTGGCCACCAGGTCTTTAACCACGGCCAGACCGATGCCGTGACCGGGAACCAGCTCGTCGAGCCGCACGCGCCTTGCCAATAGCGCCTGCGTGTCGGCAAAACCCGGGCCGTCGTCACAAACCCGAATGTGCAGCCGCCTGCCGTCGACCCACAGCCGCGCCATTACCTGGTGCCGCGCCCACTTGGCAGCGTTGTCGAGCACGTTGCCCAGCATCTCGAAGGCATCCCCTTCGTCGATGCGCCAGCTCAGGTCGGCCGGACAGTCCAGCGCAAAATCAAGCTGCTTGTCGAGATAGACCTTGGCCAGCGTGTCACCGATGCGGTTCAGTATGGGCGCGAGCGCCAGTTGCGGCGCAAAACGCGCGGCACCGCTGGCCCCTGCCCGACCCAGCTGGTGCACCACGATGTCGTCCATGCGCGCCACCTGTTGCGCCACCATGGCGGGCAAGTCGCCAGGCGCATCGAGCGAGGCACGCAATGCCGCCAGCGGCGTCTTGAGGCTGTGCGCCAAGTCGTCGAGCGCATCCTTGTAGCGCGTTTGCCGGTCGCGCTCCTGGTCCATCAACCCATTGAGGTTGTACGTGAGCCCGGCAAGCTCGCTCGGATAACGGCCTTCCAGCCGGGTCTGCTCGCCGTTTTCAATGCGCCGGATCTCCCGCGCGACGCGCCCCAGCGGCGCCAGCCCCCAACGCAGCAAAAGGGTCTGGGCAAGCAACAACAGCAGCCCGGCGCCACCGAGCCAGCGCCACAACGTGCGCTGGAAAGCCTTCAACTCCTGATCGAACTCGGCCTTGTCTTCGAGCACTGAAAACACCAGCGCTGCCGCTTGGTCGTTCACCGACCACTTGACCGCGTAGCTGGCACCCAGAAACGCAGCTCCCGTGTCAGCTGCGTTAACGGTATCAAAGTGCCACTGGCCGGGCGCCAGCTGGCGCACAAAAGGCAGATCGAGGCCGAGCGTGGACGGTGACTGCCATTCCTCGCTGCGGTCCGGATTGGCAATGTTCGCATACAGCCCCGAGGCTGACAGCGACAGCCGGGGCTCGGCTGGCGCAGCCGGCATGACCAGCGCACCTTGCGCATTGAGCTCGGCCCCGGCCATCAGCAGGTAAACGGTGGTTTGCAGGCGGGCAAAACGCTGGCTGCGCACGCTGTCGACAAAAGCCTGCTGTACAGCCCAGGCGGCGCCGGCCAAAAAGACCAGCAACACCGCAAAGGCAGCCCAGACCAGACGCGCGCGAATGGACAGCGGCGACTTCATTGCAGCACGAAGCGGTAACCACGCCCGCGCAGCGTCTCGATGGGCGCGCGCCGTCCGTCAGGATCGAGCTTGCGCCGCAGCCGCCCGATCAGCACCTCCAGCACATTGCTGTCACGGTCCTCGTCGTGCGGGTACAGGTAGTCTGACAACTCCTGCTTGCTGACCACCCGGGCGCGCTCACGCACCAGGTATTCCAGCAGCCGGTACTCGAACGTGGTCAGTTCGAGCATCGCGCCATCGAGTAGAACGCGTTGGGCAGAAAAGTCAATGCTCAGATCGCCCAGCGTGAGCACCTCGGAGCTCGCCTTGAGTGCGCGCCGCAACAGCGCCTTGACGCGCGCCGCCAGCTCGGGGTATTCAAACGGTTTGACCAGATAGTCGTCTGCGCCCGCCTCCAGCCCCAACACCTTGTCCTGCCAGCTGCCGCGCGCAGTCAGAATCAGAATCGGCAGCGTGCGGCCCTCGGCACGCAGGCTCTTCACGAGCGTGAGGCCGTTGAGCTTGGGCAGTCCCAGATCGACGATGGCCAGGTCCAGTGGGTACTCGCGCGCCTGAAACAGGCCATCGGCGCCGTCTGTGGCCAGATCGACACGGTAACCGTCGGCTTCGAGCTTGCGCTGCAGGCCGATCCGCAACACCGCATCGTCTTCAACCAGCAGCAGGCGCATGCAGATTCAGTCTCACGCCGTGGCTAAAGCCTGCGCCCGGTGGCCGCGTCGATCAGCACCACGATGACCTCGCCCTTTGGCGTGAGCACCTTGACGCGCCACACCGGCCGGCCGTCCTGCTCGGCCTGCTCCACCGCCAGCACGCGCCCGCCGGTGGCTTTTTGCACCGTGGCAGCAGCGTCGTCGCGGCTGACATCGGCCCAGGCTGGCACGCTGAGCGCCAGCATCAGGGCAGTGATCACGGTGGTCAGGAATTTCATGGCTCGGGGCAGGGTCTGGAGCGGCAATTATTGCGCAATCGGTTCCACGCTGACGCGAACCGGCAAGCGATCGCCCGGGTTGTTGCGCATCAGCGTACTGTAGCGCTGGCCCCGGTACTCGTAAGCCACGAGGTAACCGGTGATGCGGGTTTGCGTGTCGTACACCGTGCGGCAACGCTGGACTTCGCGTTGCGCAGGCTGATACCGGGGGCTGGCAGCAGTGGGGGTTTCGGTGTACTGCGCCGGCGCATTTCGGTTTGCCAGCTGATCGCCGGCGATGGCACCCAGTACCGCGCCGACCACGGTAGCCACGTCCTTGCCTCTGCCGCCGCCCACCTGATGCCCCAGAGCGCCACCCACCAGGCCGCCGACAATGGTGCCGCCATATTGGCGTGGCGGCGTGGCTTGAGCTGCTGAAGCGACGCTGGCGGGTTCCTCATCGACCCAGTGGCTGCTGCACTCGTTGCGCGGCACGCTGATGTTCTCATACTGCGGCTCGGCGCTGCGCACCCGCGCGTGGTCGGTGAAGGTGGCTGCCTGGGCACCGAACAAGGCGGTGGCGGACAGGCTGGCAATGGCGAGTTGCGCAAGTGGTGTGACGTGTTTCATGGAAAGCTCCTTGGGTTGGTATGGCGTGCAGTGTGCACGCGCCCGCATGAACCCAGGCTGAACAACATCGAAATAGCTGACACAATGCAAAAATGGCAGCCGTTGCCTGATTTCCGGATGACCTTGATGACCTTACGAATCGTGCTTTTTGTTGTTGCCGCGGCACTCACGGCAGCCCATTTTTTCAGGGCAGGCAACCATGGCCTGGTGGCCCTGAGCCTGGCGACGCCGCTGCTGTTTTTCTACAGAAAGCGCTGGAGCCTGATGCTGCTGCAGCTGGCGGCCTACGGCGCCACCTTGAATTGGTTGCTGGCCATGGTGCTGCTGATCCAGATGCGGCAACAGGTCGGCCGGCCCTGGACCACTGCCGCCGTCATTCTGGGCAGCGTTGCGCTGCTCACCCTGCTGGCCGGCTTGCTGCTGAATTCGCGCAGCGTGCGCGAGCGCTACCGATGACGCTGCTCCCTGACACGATGCAAAACCACGCTGGCACCACGGCCAAGTGCCTAACGCAAAATTGAACCTTAACACCGCCAACCCAACCCCATGCAACCCATGTCCTTCGTACGTCCATTGTCAAAAGCCGCTGCCATGGTGCTGGCAAGCGCTTTGTTGGCCAGCCACGCCAGCGCCATGAGCTTGCGCCAGTTGCAGGCCCTGGAAATGACCGACCCGGAGGGCGAGTACTACGCCGACTACTACCTGGTCGGCGTGATGGAAGGTGCGCTGGAAGCACACCTGCAGGCCGCGCGCAACGGGGCCAAGGCAACAGTCTGCCTCAAGGGCCGCAGTCTGGAGCCGCCCATGGCACGGCGCCTGTACGATGCCGAACGCCTGCGCAACGCGGGCGTCTATGAAGCCGACATGCCGGTGGCCCTGGTCATGAACAACGCACTGACGCAGGCCTACCCATGCTGAGCAAAGTTGGCCACCTGATGAGCGCCAGGACGGCGCTGGCGGCGTTGCTGGCGCTCGTGCTGGCCGCTTGCGCGGCACAGGATGCCGGCCCGGAAATCCGGCTTGGTGCCAATGCACACCCCACCGACCTGAGTTGCCCGCGCAGCAGCAATTGCGTGAATTCGCTGGGTGCCGGCGGCCTGCCCGCGCTGCGCTACAGCGGCGATGCCGCGCAGGGCATGGCCTTGCTCCGCGCCACTCTGGCCAGTTTGCCGGAGGCGGCCATCGTGCGCAGCGATCCGGTCTGGCTGGAGGTCATCTTCACCACCACCCTGGGCTTCAGGGACCAGGTCGATTTTGTACTGGATGCCAAGTCCGGCCAGATCGATTTCCGCTCACAGTCCTTGCTGGGTCGTTATGACTTTGGCAAGAACCGTGCACGCATGACGGCGTTCTCGGAGCGCTTTGACGACATGGCAGCAACGCCACCCGCCAGCCATTGAAACGCGAATGACGTGCGCAATCCCTCGGCCCGCTCAGGCGTAGCGCGCGGCCATCACCTCGAGATGGATCGGCTTGATTTTTGAGCCATGCCCGGCACAGCCGAAGGCTTCAAAGCGCAGTTTGCAGATACCGGCCGCTGCCTTGCGCGCGGCGATCAGCGCCTTGCGCGGATCGAATTCGCTCGGGTTCTGTGCAAAACTCTGGCGCATCGCACCGGTCATGGCCAGGCGGATGTCGGTGTCGATGTTGACCTTGCGCACGCCACTCTTGATGCCGCGCTGGATTTCCTCGACCGGCACACCGTAGGTTTCTTTCAGATCACCACCGTACTGGCGGATGATGGCCAGCCACTCCTGCGGCACGCTGCTTGAGCCGTGCATGACCAGGTGGGTATCGGGAATTTGCGCGTGAATTTGCGCAATGCGGTCAATCGCCAGAATGTCGCCGGTGGGCTTGCGCGTGAACTTGTAGGCACCGTGGCTGGTGCCAATGGCAATGGCGAGCGCATCGACGCCGGTCTTGGCGACGAAGTCCCTGGCCTGCACCGGGTCCGTCAGCATTTGGTCGTGGCTGAGTTTGCCCTCGGCACCAACGCCGTCTTCTTCGCCGGCCTCGCCGGTTTCCAGTGAACCCAGGCAGCCCAGTTCACCCTCGACCGACACGCCCACGGCATGCGCCATGTCGCAGACGCGCCGCGTGGTGTAGACGTTGTACTCGTAACTCGCGGGGGTTTTGGCATCGGCCAGCAAGGAACCGTCCATCATCACGCTGGTGAAACCCGAGCGGATGCTTTGCTGGCACACCGCCGGCGTGGCGCCGTGGTCCTGGTGCAGCACCACCGGAATGTCCGGGAACGATTCGACCGCGGCCAGCACCATGTGGCGCAGGTAGGCTTCACCGGCGTATTTGCGCGCGCCGGCACTGGCCTGCAGGATCACCGGGCTGTCGGTGGCGGAAGCGGCCTCCATGATGGCCTGGATCTGCTCCAGGTTGTTGACGTTGAAAGCGGGCACGCCGTAGCTGTGCTCGGCGGCGTGGTCGAGCAGTTGGCGAAGGGAAACAAAGGCCATGGTGATCTCCTGGTGGTTTTAAGAAAAACAAGTCCCGCCCACGCACTGGATGCGTGAGGTGCCGGGAAACAAAGTTGGTCGGGTTGAGTCCCTGTGGGCTGGCTAGCCAGCAGCACGCTTTTGCAAGATCTCGAAAGCGGGCAAGGTCTTGCCTTCGAGCACTTCCAGAAAGGCGCCACCGCCGGTGCTGATGTAGCCCACGTCCTTTTCGATGCCGTATTTGGCGATGGCCGCCAGTGTGTCGCCGCCACCGGCAATGCTGAACGCGGCAGACTCGGCAATCGCCTGCGCAATGGCCTTGGTGCCGTTCTCGAACGCGGCAAACTCGAACACGCCCACCGGGCCGTTCCAGACGATGCTGCCGGCCTTCTTGAGCTGCTCGGCCAGTTTGGCCGCCGTTTGCGGGCCGATATCCAGGATCAGGTCGTCGTCGGCCACGTCAGCGGCTGCCTTGACGGTCGCAGGCGCATCAGCGGCAAACGTTTTGGCGGTCACCACGTCCGTCGGAATCGGCACCTCGGCGCCGCGCGCCTTCATGGCTTCGATCACGGCTTTGGCATCTTCCACCAAACCGGGCTCAGCCAGGCTTTTCCCGATCTTGAGGCCTGATGCCAGCATGAAGGTGTTGGCAATGCCGCCGCCCACAATGAGCTGGTCCACGTTCTTGGCCAAGGCCTGCAAAATGGTGAGCTTGCTCGACACCTTGGAGCCCGCCACGATGGCCACCAGCGGGCGCTTGGGATTGGCCAGGGCTTTGTTGATGGCGTCGATTTCGGCAGCCAGCAAAGGGCCGGCGCAGGCAATGGGCGCGTATTGCGCGATACCGTAGGTGGTGCCCTCAGCGCGGTGCGCGGTGCCAAAGGCATCATGCACGAACACGTCGCACAGGGCAGCGAGTTTTTTGGCGAGTTCAGGCGCGTTTTTCTTTTCGCCGACGTTGACGCGGCAGTTTTCCAGCAACACGATCTGGCCGGGCTTGACCTCCACACCGTCAACCCAGTTGGCGACCAGCGGCACCTCGCGGCCCAACAGTTCACCCAGTCGTTTGGCCACCGGTGCCAGCGAGTCCTCGGGCTTGAAGGCACCTTCGGTCGGGCGCCCGAGGTGGCTGGTGACCATCACGGCGGCACCGGCGTCGAGCGCCATGCGGATACAAGGCACGCTGGCGCGGATGCGGGTGTCTTCGGTGATGTTGCCCGCGTCGTCCTGCGGCACGTTGAGGTCGGCGCGGATGAACACCCGCTTACCCGTGGCAAAGCCGCTGGCAATCACATCGGCAAAACGCAATACTTTCATGTTCTTTCACTCCTGGTTAAATGCATATGTTCAATTCAATCTACCAGCTCGGCTGGCTTGAGCAGCGCTGAAAAGTCGGCAATGATGCGGTCAGGTGCGCAGCCTTCAATGGGCTGACCCATGTTGTAGCCGTAGGGCAGCAGCCACACTGCCACACCCGCATTGCGCGCGGTGGCGACATCGATGCTGGAGTCGCCGACAAACAGGGTGCGCTCCCTGGTCACGTCAAACCTGGTCAGGCAATGCAGCACGCCCACCGGGTCGGGCTTTTTGGTGGCAAATGTGTCGCCACTGACCACTTCGTCAAACAGTTCGCCGAGCTGATGCGCCTGCATCACCACCTGGGTGTAGCGGCTTTCCTTGTTGGTCACCACCGCCAGCTTGACGCCCTTGGCGCGCAAGCTGTGCAGCGTTTCGCGCACCTGCGGGTAAAGATGGCTGCGGGTTCCGCAGCGCTGCTGGTAAAAGCCGTCATAGACCGGCACCATCTGTTTCAACAACGCGCTGGCGCGCACCGCCTCTGCGGTCACGCCGCTGCGATCGGCCACCGCCTGCACCAGCAGCGTCAGGGTGCCGTGACCGATCCAGTCGTTGACCTGCTGCTGGGTGACCCGCGACAGCTCGAACTGCGCCAGCGTGTCGTTGACCGCGTCCATGATCTCGGGCGCGGTCTCCACCAGCGTGCCGTCCAGGTCGAACAGCATGAGGTCAAAGGCGCGGTGCGTCATCGGGCCCAGTCCTTAATTGCTGGAGGGCACCACGGTGTCGGGCAGCGGCTGGGCATTGCGGTGCGCGGCGCGATGGGCCAGTGTTTTCACCGCCGACACCACACGCTCGGCGGTGATGCCAAAGTGCGCATACAGCTTGGGCGCAGGGGCCGACTCGCCGAACGTCGTCATGCCGATCACCACACCGGTGCGGCCCACGTATTTGCGCCAGAAGTCAGGATGCGCCGCCTCGATGGCCACCACGGGCATGCTCAGCGGCAAGACCATTTCCTGGTAAGCATCGCTTTGGCGGTCGAACACATTGCTGCACGGCATGGACACCACGCGGGTCGCAACGCCCTGCGTGGCCAGTTCGGCCTGCGCTTTCATGGCCAGTTCCAGTTCCGAGCCGGTGGACAGGATGGCCGCTTGCGCGCCTTCCATGTCGGACAGGATGTAGCCACCCCGGCGGATCTTGTCAGCCTGACTGATGTCGCTCAGGCGCGGCAGGTTTTGCCGCGACAGGCACAAGGCGCTGGGGCCATCCCTGCGCTCCACCGCGCAAGCCCATGCCACGGCGGTCTCGAGACCATCGGCCGGGCGCCACACGTCGAGCCCCGGGATGATGCGCAAGCTCGGGATGTGCTCCACGCTCTGGTGCGTGGGGCCGTCTTCACCCAGGCCGATGCTGTCATGGGTAAAGACGTGAATGACGCGGATTTTCATCAGCGCGGCCATGCGGATGGCGTTGCGGCTGTAGTCGCTGAATGTCAGGAAGGTGCCCCCAAAAGGGATGTAGCCGCCATGCAGCGCGATGCCGTTCATGATGGCGGCCATGCCGAATTCACGCACGCCGTAGCTCATGTGGTTGCCCCATGTGTCGCGGCCGGCCCTGACACAGCCCTTGAAGTTGGTCAGGTTGGAGCCGGTCAGATCGGCGCTGCCGCCAAAAAATTCGGGCAACAAGGGGGCCAGCAGGTCCAGCGCGTTCTGGCTCGATTTGCGGGTTGCAAACGCTGCGGTGTTGGCGGCGATGGTTTCCAGCGCAGCGGGCAGCTTTTCAGCGTAAGAGGGCAACAAGTCACCCGCCATGCGACGCTCGAACTCGGCGGCCTGCTGCGGGTACTTGGCGCGATAGGTCTCAAAAGCGGCGCGCCAGTTGCGCTCGGCGGCGGCACCCCGCGCCACCGCGTTCCAGGCGGTGGCAATCTCGGCGGGGATGTCGAACGGCGCCGAGGTCCATCCCAGCGCTTCACGGGTGGCGGCCACTTCAGTCGCGCCCAGCGCTGCACCATGCACGTCATGGGTGCCGGCCTTGTTGGGCGAGCCCAGGCCGATGATGGTCTTGCAACAGATCAGCGTCGGCTTGCCCGTCGGCAGCAGCGCCTGCGCCTTGGCCGCTTTCACCGCAGCATCGATGGCTGCCGGGTTGTGGCCATCCACGGCAGCGATCACGTTCCAGCCGTAGGCCTCGAAGCGCTTGGGCGTGTCGTCGGTGAACCAGCCCTCGACGTGGCCGTCGATGCTGATGCCGTTGTCGTCGTAAAACGCCACCAGTTTCGACAGGCGCAGCGTTCCCGCCAGCGAGCAGACCTCATGGCTGATGCCTTCCATCAGGCAGCCGTCGCCCAGGAAGGCGTAAGCGAAGTGGTCAACAATCGTTGCATCGGGCTGGTTGAACTCGGCCGCCAGCAGTTTCTCGGCCAGTGCCATGCCCACGGCGTTGCTGATGCCCTGGCCCAGCGGGCCGGTGGTGGTTTCCACGCCCGGTGTCACACCCACTTCGGGGTGGCCGGCGGTTTTGCTGTGCAACTGGCGGAAGTTCTTGAGTTCTTCCATCGGCAGGTCGTAACCGGTCAGGTGCAACAACGCGTAAATCAGCATCGAGCCGTGGCCGTTACTGAGCACAAAACGGTCGCGGTTGGCCCAGTGCGGGTTGGCCGGGTTGTGGCTCAGGTGGCGGTTCCACAGCACCTCGGCGATGTCGGCCATGCCCATCGGTGCGCCGGGGTGGCCGGACTTGGCTTTTTCGACGGCATCGACAGCCAGCATGCGGATGGCATTGGCCATCTGTCTGGCGAATTCGGGGGTCGGTGTGTTCATGATCAGTTGGCTTTCTTCTGACGTTCCATCATGCGCCAGATGAAGGGTGTAAAGATGAGTTGCATGGCCAGCTCCATTTTGCCGCCGGGCACCACGATGGTGTTGGCGCGGCTCATGAAACTGCCATCGAGCATGCTGCGCAGGTACTGGAAATCGATGCCCTTGGGGTTGGCAAAGCGGATCACCACCATGCTCTCGTCTGCCGTAGGTACTTCACGCGCAATGAACGGGTTGCTGGTATCGACCATCGGCACGCGCTGGAAGTTGACATGCGTGTGCATGAACTGCGGGCAGATGTAATTCACGTAGTCGGGCATGCGCCGCAGGATGGTGTCGGTGACGGCCTCGGTGCTGTAGCCGCGCTGCTTCTTGTCGCGGTAGAGTTTCTGGATCCACTCCAGGTTGATGACCGGCACCACGCCCACCAGCAGATCGGGGTGTTGGGCAATGTTGACCTCGGGTGTGACCACCGCGCCGTGCAGGCCTTCGTAAAACAACAGGTCGGTATTGGCCGGCACGTCTTCCCAGGGGGTGAAGGTGCCAGGCTCCTGCTGGTAAGGAGCCGCTTCGTCGGCGTCGTGCAGGTATTTGCGGCGCTTGCCGGTGCCGGTTTTGGCGTAGTCGCGAAACAGCGCTTCGAGCTCGGCAAACAGGTTGTTCTCGGGGCCGAAGTGGCTGAAATTCTTGTTGCCAGCGGCTTCGGCCTCGGCCGCCTTGATCTTCATTTCTTTGCGGTCGTAGCGGTGAAAGCTGTCGCCCTCGATCACCGCAGAGCTGATGTTCTCGCGCCGAAAAATGTTCTCGAAGGTGCGCGTCACCGAGGTGGTACCGGCGCCGCTGGAGCCGGTGATGGCAATGATGGGATGGCGAATGGACATGGCTTTGGTCTCCTGAAAATGAAAATCAATCCCGGAACAGGCTGCGCTCGGCAAACAGCGGGTTCTCGAAGGTGCTGGGTGCCGGCTCTGCGTGGTAGCGCTCGATGCGCTCGACCTCGTTCTTGGAGCCGAAGACAAAACCGATGCGCTGATGCAGGCTGGTCGGCTGCACGCTCATCATGGGCTGCTCGCCGGTAGAGGCACGCCCGCCGGCCTGCTCCATGATCATGCCCACCGGGTTGGCCTCGTAGAGCAGGCGCAGGCGCCCGGGTTTGGTCGGGTCTTTGGTGTCGCGCGGGTACATGAAGACGCCGCCGCGCATCAAGATGCGGTGCGCCTCGGCGACCATGCTGGCAATCCAGCGCATGTTGAAGTCCTTGCCGCGCGGGCCGGTCTTGCCAGCCAGGCATTCGTCCACATAACGTTTGACCGGCGGCTCCCAGAAACGGGCATTGGACGCGTTGATGGCAAATTCCTGCGTGTCCCGCGGAATCTGCAGCATGGGGTGCGTCAGCATGAATTCGCCCAGCGTCGGGTCGAGCGTGAAGCCATTGACGCCGGTACCCACCGTCAGCACAAGCATGGTGGTGGGGCCGTACAGCGCATAACCGGCTGCCATCTGCCTGGCACCAGGCTGGAAAAAGTCGGCCTCGACCACGTCGCGCCCGGAGTCGATCACGTCTTGCGGCGCCCGCAGGATGCTGAAGATGCTGCCCACCGACACATTCACGTCGATGTTGCTGGAGCCGTCGAGCGGGTCGAACACGATCAGGTATTTGCCACGCGGAAACTGCGCCGGAATCTGGTACGGCGTTTCCATTTCTTCGGAAGCCATTCCCGCCAGGTTGCCGGCCCATTCGGTGCGCTGCATGAAGACATCGTTGGACAGCACGTCGAGCTTCTTTTGCGTTTCACCCTGCACATTGACCGAGCCCCCGGCGTCTGCCGCATAGTTGCCGGTCATGCCGGCCAGCTCGCCATAGGCGACCGCCTTGGCGATGCCTTTGCAGGCCAGCGCCACGTCCAGAATCAAGGCGTTGAAGTCGCCGCTGGCATTCGGGTGGCGCCGCCGCTCCTCGATCAGGAACTGTGTCAGCGTCGAGCGGTTGGATCGGATGGTCAAAGGCATGGGTGTCTCCAGATGTTTTGAATTGATGAATCAAAGGGCGCGCAGCGTCAAGCCGGGTGCGCCGCGCTGCGCAGCGCCTGCATCACGCCCTTGTAGCCGCCATCGGCATCGGGCGCACCGAATACCGCGCTGCCGGCCACACAGGTGTCGGCACCGGCGGCCACGATCTCGCCGATGTTGTCGGTCTTGACACCGCCGTCCACCTCGAGCCAGATGGGCTGGCCACCGGCGGCCACATGAGCGTCAATCCTGGCGCGAACCTGGCGCAGCTTGGCCAGGGTGCTGGGGATGAACTTCTGCCCGCCGAAACCGGGGTTCACACTCATCAGCAAAATCATGTCGAGCTTGTCCATGACGTGATCGAGCCAGTCCACCGGCGTTGCCGGGTTGAGCACCAGGCCGGCCTTGCAGCCGAGGTCGCGAATCATCGACAGGCTGCGGTCCACATGCCTGGAGGCCTCGGGGTGAAACGTGATGATGTTGGCACCGGCCTTGGCAAACAGCGGGATGATGGCATCGACCGGTTCGACCATCAGATGCACGTCGATCGGAATGCGCACATGCGGGCGAATCGCCTCGCACACCAACGGCCCGATGGTCAGGTTGGGCACGTAGTGGTTGTCCATCACGTCGAAGTGCACCAGGTCGCAACCAGCCGCCTCGATGGCGCGCACTTCTTCGCCCAGGCGGGCAAAATCAGCCGACAAAATGCTCGGGGCCAAACGCAAAACGGGGGGAGTGCTCATGGGGTTGCTTTCTGTAAAGTTTCAAATTCCTGAGGGTAATGCAGTTCAGCGCACTTTTACCTCGCCCGCGCCGCGTGCCACTGGCGCAATTGCACCAGATTGACCCGACTCAAATCAGGCACTACCTTGAGCGCACCGGTGAAATCATGGTGCGCGGTAAAAGCGTTGGGCGTGACGATGGTCGACAGACCCGCAGCGGTGGCCGAACGTAGGCCGTTGCTCGAATCCTCGAAGGCCAGGCACTGCGCGGCGGGCAGTTGCAGCGCATCGAGCATCTGCAAGTACACCTGCGGGTGCGGCTTCTTGATGGGCGCCGTGGAAGCATCACCGATGGCGGTGAAATTCATGCGCCAGTCGGCCCCGATGGCATGGCGCAAGAGCGCGGCAATGTTCACCGGCGAGGTGGTGGTGGCAATGGCCAGCTGCAGCCCGGCGGCAAGCGCCTCGTCCATCAGCCTGAGCACACCGGGGCGCAGACTGACT
>Ga0172367_10001184_pt1 | contig 38966 bp, 36 predicted proteins | sample Lak10m_FD_114542 | JGI IMG/M metagenome (GOLD analysis project Ga0172367, IMG submission 114542) | Freshwater microbial communities from Kabuno Bay, South-Kivu, Congo - kab_022012_10m | ecosystem: Environmental > Aquatic > Freshwater > Lake | place: Democratic Republic of the Congo: South-Kivu... | reverse complement strand
GAGGAGCGAGTCAAGCTTATAGCCCTGAGGGCATTCAGGAAGTTACTTACTTTGTCACCACCTCTACCGAGTCTGAAACTACTGCCCGCGACGGGATGAAATCAGACAACTGCCGTTTTTAGGATGAATGGCCCGGCAATGTACGTGAGCTGCAAAACCGCGTGCAGCGGGCGATTATCATGAGTGATGCCGCTGTGATTGAACCGGTGGATCTTGGAAGTGACGCGGAATCGGGGGAAGAGCCGTGGCCGGAGGTGCTTCCACCGGCGACAACACTACGTGAAGCTAAAGAGCGGATAGAGCAGGATTATATTCTAGCGGCAATGGAACGGCATGGCGGAAATATCGTTAAAGCTGCCGATGAGCTCGGCGTCAGTCGGCCGACTCTGTACGATCTGATGAAGAAACATGGATTGACGCCGGTCGTTCCGTAATCGCAGGAGTCACGAATGCAACATCACAAAAGAGGCGCTGCTCAATTGCGGCACCTCTTTTGTGTTTTATACGAGCGTTTTTATTTTGATTGAGACTGTAGATCTGGGCATCACGCCGTAATTTGATAATAATTTGACAGAATCAGGCTTATTAGCGTAAACAGTAAAACCCGTTTCACGGATTTATCGCCACGTTACCCGCAACGAACTGATCGGCGTCGAAGAACAAAAAGTGGTACGGATAACAGGGAGGCTCTGTGGACGGAAAAACTGTTTTTATCACCGGTGCGTCATCCGGTTTTGGCGCGGCCTGTGCCCGTATTCTGGCAACAGCAGGCAATCGGTTGGTACTGACCGCCCGGCGGATCAATCCGCTCTTGCAGCTGCAGGAAGAGTTGGCTGCGACAGCCGATGTTCATATTATTCCGCTGGATGTTCGAGATCGCGAGGCTGTGCAGGGTGCTGTTGCCGGGTTGCCGGAGCGTTTCCGTGCGATCGACATCCTGATCAATAACGCCGGACTGGCTCTGGGCTTGGAACCGGCCCATGAGGTGGACCTGGACGATTGGGATACCATGGTGGATACCAACATCAAAGGTGTGATGTACTGCACCCGCTTTGTGCTGCCCGGCATGGTGGCCCGTAATCGTGGCCACATCATCACTATCAGTTCGACCGCCGGTGCCTGGCCCTATCCGGGCGGCAATGTGTATGGCGGCACCAAGGCCTTCGTCACCCAGTTCTCGCGCAACCTGCGCTGCGATCTGCTCGGTACGCAGGTGCGGGTCTCCTGTATTCAGCCTGGCATGGCCGAGACGGAGTTCTCGAAGGTACGCTTCAAGGGTGATAATGAAAAGTCCGCCAACGTCTACCAGGGGACGAAACCGCTGACGGCCGGGGATATTGCCGAAACGGTGCGCTGGATCATCAGCCAGCCGCCGCATGTCAACATCAACACGCTGGAACTGATGTCCATCGATCAGAGCTGGGGCCCTTTCGCCATCCACCGCGATACAAAATAACGCACTCTACAAGGAATATCAGTCATGGCAAAAGAGCTCTATGTAGGACACATTTCAGAGCAGGCCACCGAAGAAGATCTGCGCAAATTGTTTGAAATTATGGGGGTCGTCACGTCGGTTCATTTGATCGTTGATGACGCCACCGGCGAATTCAAGCGCTGCGGTTACGTGCGCATGCTGTCGGAAGTAAATCTGAATGAAGTGGTCGAAACACTTGACGGCACTTGGCTGATTGATCGCTGTATTGTCGTCAGCATTGCCAAACCGCAAAAGGAGCGTCCGGTTAAGACCCCCTATGTCAGGCGTAAACCTGTCGTTCAGGCTCGTCCTGCGGTGGCGGAGGAGTCCGGCACGGCTAAACGGACGTCAGCTGCTAAAAGTAGCCGGACAGCGCGTCCGGAGGCTAAAGAGGCGGTTAAAACCGGGCGCTCCTCAGCAGCCAAAGAGTCTGCCAGAAAATTCAGGCCTGCCGCATCAAAAGAAGCCCCCAAAAGCGAACGTCCGGCACCGACCAAACGGACGAGCCGTCCAGTCGGTACGACGGGCGGTGGCAAACGCCAGGGGGATGGTTCACGTACACCAGCCAAAGGTCGTAGATAAGTGACTGTTTAGGAGCACATCATGACATGGCTGCGCTATCTTTCATCGTTAACACTCCTCCTGTTACTCCCCTCACTTTCTCTCTCTTCCGACATGAAGCGGGTTACGGCGATTGCACGCATTACAGCGGTTACCGTCTATCCCGACCGGGCGCAGACGACCCGCAGCAGCTCACTCTCCCTCAAACCGGGCAGCTACCTGATAACCTTTGAATCACTGCCGACGCTGCTGCTGGATGATTCGGTACGGGTTTCCGGTCAGGGAACTGCCGCTGCAACTATCATCGGGCTGGAAATCAAACGTGCCTTTTTGGAAGGGAGCGGCGAAAAGCGGGTACAGGAACTGCAGGAGGAAATCCGTATCCTGGAGCGGAAAATGGCCGGGATGGATGCCAGAAAAGCCGGTAGTGCTGCACAGCAGGCTTTCCTGCAATCAATCCGGGTCGCCTGGGGAGAACGTATCTCCAAAGAGCTGGCGGTTGGCATGCCTACTTCGGCAGAGTTGCTGGATGCATCCAGCTTTGTCGGCTCGGGAGTTACCAGGGCGGAGGAACAGATCCGGGATATGGATTTTGAAAAGCAGGCGATCAAAGATAAGATTGATGCGCTGCGCCGTCAGCAGAATCAGGCCAGCGGGTCGACACGCAAAGAATCCAAAACGGTAGAGGTCTCCGTTGAAATCGCCCGTGAAGGAACGTTGAATCTTGAACTTGAAGCGATGATTCCGCAGGCGGGTTGGGAACCTCTCTACGATGCCCGTCTGGCGGATGATGCCACAACTGCTGAAATAACTTTTCGGGCGCTGGTGCGTCAGCAGAGCGGGGAGGATTGGAAGAGTGTCAATCTGACTCTCTCTACGGCCCGTCCGGCGGTCGGCGGTGCCCCGCCGGAGTTATACCCCTGGAACATCGCCTTCTACCGACCGCAGCCGATAATGCTGAAGTCGATGGCAGCACCTGCAGCGGTACCCAGGCGTGCGTATAAAGCCGATCAGATGCAGGTTGAAAGCGCTCTGCCTGAAGAATCGCCGACCGCTTTTGTAACTGCACAGATCAGTGACGAACAGTCGTCGGTGTCCTTTCATGTCCCGCGAGCGCTTGACATCCCTTCCAACGGCGCCGCTCACAGCACGGTCATAGCGATTGAGAGGCTACCGGCCAGCATGGAATACCTGGCGCGTCCGAAGCTCTCACCGGCGGTTTTTCTCCGCTCGGAAATGATCAATCAGGGCGGCTACCCGCTGCTACCGGGCAAGGTCAATACCTTCGTCGGCAACCGTTACACCGGCAGTTCACAGCTGAATAAAATTGCTGCCGGGGAAAAGTTCAGACTTTTTTTCGGCAGTGATGGTCAGGTGACCGTCAAGCGCGATGAAGTAAAACAGCGTAAGGAGGCCGGGCTGTTTGGCAAGAACCGGGTCAGCTACCTCTATCGTATCGAGTTGGCCAATTTCAGAAAAGTGCCGTTGACTCTGACGCTACAGGATCAATTGCCGCGTGCCGCTGATGAAGAGATCAAAGTCACTCTGGATGAACCTTCACTCAAGCCGGAAGAAATCAAGGATGATGGTACGATAATCTGGAAGACACCACTTCAGGCGGGTGAAAAAAAGGAGCTGAGCTTCGGCATTTCGGTGGAATACCCCAAGGAACGCGAGATTACGGGGCTGTAAATTCTGTCAGTTGTTTAATTCCACACTGCAAACGAACTGACACTAATCAGACCACCGAGGTTTTTGAAACCTCGGTGGTCGTGTTGTAAAGTAAGTTCAGAATGCGTAGACGAATTTGAACCAGAGGTTGTCACCCTCGGGTCGGTTTTCTGCGGCTGTTTCAAATTGATACTTCAGGCTGAAGGCCATGTTCTTGTAATCATACTTGAGCGCCGGACCGAGAGCGACTACGCGCCCTTTATTATCTGCGACAGTCACGCCGTTAGCTTCGTCATCCGTCGTCTGCTGGTAGTAGTAGCCGGATAGACCAAAGCTGAAATCGCTGATTTTTTTGGCAAGCGTGTAGTCCATGTGAAACTCCTGCCCGGAGAGGTACGTGTTTGTTCCGGGAGGTGTCAGTTTGCTGGCATCATGGTTTCTGGTGTTGAAGTCGTACATGATTTTGGCTGATGCCTCGAAGCCGTTATCGGTCACGTAGGTACCGGCAATGATTGGTTCAAAGGTCCAGTAGTTTCTGCCGACGTTGGCCAGGTCGTTTTTGTTGTAACTGCCGGAAGGCATGTAGATGTCAACTCCGGTGGCGGCATGCCAGTTTTTACCGTGCCAGGAGAGGATAAAGGGGTCGACGATAATATCGCCGAGGCCGAATTTACTTTTGCTGCCAAGCGGGGTGTCAGTCTTCACATCTACGTTCATGAACGGTACAAAGAGGTGAAAGCCCCATAAACCGCCGAATATCTGCTTGTCACTGACATGGATGAAACGGATCACGTCGGCAGTGACATTCAGCTTGAAGCCCGGTATGCCGTTGTTTCCGTTTTTGTCGGCAAACTTGTCGGCTGAATAATAATCAACGTAGTTGATAACATAGACGCCCGGTGGTGGTACGGCACCGGACATGAAATCTTCAGCCCCGTTTGGGTAGGCGCCGCCACCCCCCTCAGTCGCCTGTACGTTTGTACCGGTAACAAACGACAAACAGGCCACTACCAGCAGAGCCAGCGCCACAGTGCGAAACCGCGCACTAACCACATCTCCATATACGTTCCCGAAACCACTTGTTACCATCTGTACCCTCCTTGGTTAAATCATGAAAAGCTCTGAAAGCTAATAAAGGCAAAAAAATATTTTAGCAACCGGATTTTGATAACAACGTATCTTACAACAATATTCTTAACCAACGCAGTCAGGTGTAAAACGGAAGCTGTTCACACTGCCTGCAGCACATAGCATTTCAGATATTCCGACTCCGGGAATGAGAGCAGTACCGGGTGATCGGCTGCCTGACTGCAGGTTTCCACCAGTCTCACCTCACGCTTTGCCAGACGCGCGGCCTGGATCAGTATATCGCGGAACGCATCACGTCCCATATGATATGAGCAGGAACAGCTGATCAGGTAGCCACCCGGTTCCAGCAGTTCCAATGCACGCCGGTTGATCGTCAGGTAGCCTTTGGTCGCCTCGGCAATGTTCTTGCGGCTTTTTACAAATGCGGGAGGATCCATCACGATCACTCCGAAACCCTGCCCCTCCTGATGCAGTAAACGCAGACGTTCAAAGGCGTCGCACTCCTCAAATGTGATGCGTTCAGAGAACTTGTTCAGCGTGGCGTTGCTGCTGGCCTGTCCTATGGCCCGCGCCGAAATATCAATGCCGATAACCGTCGACGCCCCGAACGAGGCGGCATGAATCGCCCAGCCACCGGTGTAGCAGAAACAGTCCAGCACATTTTTCCCGATGCAGATTTCCCGCAGCAGCAGGTGATTCTGCTTCTGATCCAGAAAAGCTCCGGTCTTCTGACCTTCACGCAGGTTTACACGAAAACGGAGCCCGTTTTCGGTCATCTCGATCATTTCCGGAACATCTCCCCACAACAGTTCAATCTGCTCCTCAAGCCCTTCCAGTTTACGAACAGCCACATCGTTGCGGGCAATGATACCACTCGGCTCACATGCTTTCCGCAGCGCTGCCACAATCAGTTCGCGGCGACAATCCATGCCGGCTGAAAGCAGCTGCACAGACAGGCAGTCCCCATATGCATCGACTACCAGCCCCGGTAGAAAATCGCTCTCGCCATACACGGCGCGGAAGCTGCTCAAGCCGGGGTAGCGGGTTTGACGGTGAGCCAGGGCTGCGGCAATACGACTTTCAAAAAACTCCAGCGTATCGATATCCTCATGCTGACGGGAAAGCAGCCGGAACGCGATCAGCGAATGCGGATTATAATGCCCGACTCCGATAAAACCTCCGGCAGCGTCATAGAGTTCGGCGGCGATACCGGCTGTACGCTCACCGCTCACCTCACGGATCTCGTTACTGAATACCCAGGGGTGGCCGGCCTTGATGCGGCGCTCTTCATTTTTATTCAGGGTGATTCTGGTCATGGTGGTATTCTCCCGGATCTATATTTTCTCGTTGAAAAGTATTTCAATAAAAAGACCACCGGGATATGGCAACCCTCGGTGGTCTCAGAGTGTGTAGATGGTATCGCTGGTCAGCTCAACAGGTGTACGAACAGGCCGCTGCGCAGTTTTGGTTCAAACCAGGTTGATTTAGGGGGCATGATCTGATCCTGGTCGGCCAGTTCGATCAATTCGCGGATCGATGTGGGGTGCAGGGCAAATGCGACGGCGAACTCACCTGAATCGACCAGTTTGACCAGTTCGTCGTTGCCGCGAATGCCGCCGACAAAATGGATGCGCTGATCGGTGCGCGGGTTATCAATGCCGAGCAGCGGTGCCAGCAGGTGGTTCTGCAAAATGGAGACATCCAGGCGCCCGACGGTATCCTGCTCATTGATGATGGACGTTCGGGATTCCAGCAGGTACCAGCTGTCCTGCAGATACATGCCGAACTCATGGCGGCCGACAGGAACAACCGGAACAGGGGAGGGGGTGATCGTAAAACTGGTGCCGACCTGCGACATGAAATCAGTCACACTCCGGCCGTTCAGATCCTTGACGACCCGGTTATACGGCATAATATTGAGTTGATTTTCCGGAAAGATGACGGTCAGGAATGAGTTGTACTGTTCGCTGCCGCTGTGAGCCGGATTATTGTCGCGACGAAGGTCACGAACACGGCTGGCGGCTGCGCTGCGATGATGTCCGTCGGCAACGTATAACCTCGGAATGGAGGCAAAGAGCTGCGTCAGACGCTCAATCAGGGTCTGGTCGGCGATGATCCAGGCGGTGTGACCAACTCCGTCGTTTGTAACAAAATCATATTCCGGCGTTCCGTTTGTAACCCCTTCGATGATGCTCTCGACATCCGCACAGGATCCGGAAATATAAAATACTGGCTCATCATTGGCATCCAGGCAATCGATGTGCTTGACCCGGTCTTCTTCCTTGTCGGGTCGTGTGTGCTCATGCTTTTTTATAACGCCGCTCTGATAATCATCGACAGAGGCGCACACCACGAGGCCGGTCTGGCTGATTTCCCCCATCCGCTGTCGATAGACGTAAAAGCAGTCCTGCGCATCCTGACGCAGCACTCCGCGTTTGATAAATTCGGCCAGATTTTGCTGGCCCCGAACATAAACCTGATCCGCATGCGGATCGATTTCGGATGGCAGATCAATCTCCGGGCGAGATATGTGTAAAAAACTGTCGCAGTTGCCGACTGCCATGGTACGCGCTTCTTCGACATTCATGACATCATAGGGGAGTGCGGCAACCTGTGCAGCCAGCTCTTTGGGTGGGCGCAGGGCTCGAAAAGGTTTGATAATAGACATAGCTGATATTCTCCGTAACGTTCTAAAAATACCGTCGTGCGCCGACGAAGCGCTTTTCAAAATAGCTCTCATCCACTGCCGTAACTCGAATCTCTTCGCCCCGGCGGGGAGCATGCACGAATTTTCCACTGCCGACATAGATGCCGACGTGATTGATGTTGTCAGCCGAAGACCCGAAAAATACGAGGTCGCCATCCTGTAAGTCATCTTTTTTTATCAGGTCGCCGGCCTTGAACTGTTCGCGGGATGTACGTGGAATGCTGAGGCCGCACAGGTTATAAACCGCACGGACAAAGCCGCTGCAATCCATACCATCCACAACGTTTTCCCCGCCCCAACGGTAGGGTATACCGACAAAACGCTCCGCTGTGCGTGCGGCGATAGCACCCATATCACGCTCTTTTTTAGCCGGTTTCGGCACCGGTTTTTCTGCAGTCTCTTTCGGGACAACCGGCAGGAGCGGAGTGCCCGGTTTTCTGATCTCATCCGGCTGTGGCTGTTGCCACCCTGCTATTTTGGGACGGCTGAAAACAACCTCATTGGGGGGGGCGACATAGTAGCTGTCAATCAGATGCTCAGACACCAGGCGATTGGCAACGACGCGAGCTTTTTCCTTGCTGGGAAAATCGCCGAAACGCACGGCGTAGACCCCATTGTCCTTACGGAAATAGAAGGCCTCGATCCCTTTGGATTGTAATTTGGTGGTAAAGCGCTCGGCATTCTTGACATCGGCAAACGCGCCCATCTGAATGGCATAGCCCAGGCGGCTGATGCCGGCGGTTTGAGTGGCTGAGGCGGGCAGTGCAGCAGCAAGATTAAGAATGAAAAGTATGAGGAGGCGTAAAAACATGATGTGCCATTCAGGTAAAGTGATGTAAAAGCCGATTCAAGCTGGCGATAGTAGCCGTTATCAGGGCGCTGGTAAAGCAGAAATTTCAGGGTTACGGAGCTTAAGGCATTGACAGATGCCGCACTTTTAGAGTAATTAACCAGTCACAAGCCGTTCAGCCTTTCACAACATTGCCATTTTAGCTCAGTTGGTAGAGCACATCACTCGTAATGATGAGGTCGTCGGTTCGATTCCGACAAATGGCTCCACAAGTTATAAACCCTTGAATTTAAAAGGTTTTTTATAGATTTCTCAGTACCCCTCTACCAGGTTTTTGGCTTAAAACTGTAGCAAATTTCGGTACAGCTTTAAGCCTAAATTTGCCATGGTGTCAAGAGCCATATTCTAGGATAGCCCCTACCGTAATCTGTACAATTCTACAGACCCCTACAGGACCTTGCAGACCTAATGCCTGCACCGTACAGCCTTATACAAAATACCCCTCCTACCGTTTAGCCCCTACCGTATAAGACATATTTACAAAGCATATAACCGGCCTAAACCTCTATAAATGGGGACTTCCACCACACCTATTAATAAACAACCTATTTAACCCCCGCCTCAATACATTCAAGAAACCATATATATGAAAAGTAGAATACATATGTATTCTACGGCACTAAGGTAAACAATTACCGATTTTAGCAACGATTGCAAGAGGTTTTAAAATGTCAACATAATTTTACTTCATTAATTTGTACACTGAGTTAGTCAAGTTCACGGTAGAGGTTTTTCATAGAGAGGCCTTGATTTGCGGGGTTTGTTTTAAACCTTGTGATTTGCGGGGATTGAATCAATTATGAAAAATAAATTAAAATTTTTAATAATATATTTGAGTCGCAGGTATATAACGCTAATAGGAGCAACGAATACAGTCTATTAGGAGTTTATATCCATGGCAAGACTTAAACCACCGGCACTACCCGCCCCTGAACAAATGCCCCGTTGTGGTGTTGACACGCTCTATTTCACGACCAAAGGGAAAGTCCATAATACTTTGGAGCTGCTGGAATGGCTTAAGCAGTATATCGCTTCAGATATCACTGAAGAGCATATAACGGTTCAAATGGGTAATGGTCTTTACAAACAGTGCATTTCGATATCTGCCGAAGTTGAAAACCCTAAAGAGCTTCTGCCACCATATAAAGGCATGACCACAGAACTGTTAAGGATCTATTTTGACCCCCGACCACAGGGGAATAAGCTTTATGATAACCAGACTACCGCTTTCCAGTTGAAAGGGGAGTTGTTGAAGCGGATTGATTACCTTCCAATATTGGAGTTTATACGGGCTAATAACGCTTCAGTTACTGCACTTCATCTCTTCAAAGACGATTTCGATTATGTGCTTAATATGAATCTTATCAACCATCTTTGCAGCATTAGCGCCTACACCGACCACCTTCAGTCACCGTTAGTACGGTCTTACTTAGATATTCTTAATGGGGAGAACTCTGTTTATTTGAACCCGAAGGGGAAAAAGCAAGTTCATTTCTATGACAAGTCTTTGCAGCTGGGAACCAAGTTTCAGCATATCCGCTGTGAGGTCAAGTTATCGAAAGATAACAAATTTTTGACCGGACTTGTTACAGCGCTGGCAGATGGTACCTCAATGGAGCAACTGATATCTTCGGTGATATCGAAGTACATATCGTTTAAGCCCGCTGGCAACGGCAGAATAAACGACCGCAAACCTTGTGAATGGTGGTCTAAATTCCTTGAATCGACCACTAGCGTAAAACGATCAGACTTTATCCCTGCATTATCGGTTAAGAGGTTGAAGACCTGCCAACAGCTGCTAGCCGAAAAAGAGCGGTTGCAAGGTACGTTGCAGCTTTTAGAAGAACAGCTAAAGAGTCATCCTGATTACGTTGAATTTTAGTTATTATAGTAATATATCGTACTTTTGAGGCAAAACAGGTCAAAACCATTGAAAACATTAACAAAACCCTTGTACCAGAAAATGAAAATATACCAGCTTGTAAATCTGATATCCTCCCAGATTTGCAAAAGCTCCTTAATCGTTTGTGGGGAAACGGTTAAGGAGCTACTACAAAACCAAAAAGGCCAAAGGAACCGATTCAATGCAAATCACACAAATTCAAGACACGATAAACAGAGCAATAGCCAAAGAGCTACCAAACCACTTAGCGAACATAAAGCGAACAAAACAGGCAAACAAACCAGCAGTTATACCGTCTACCCAGAAGCAACCAAAAAGTGAGGTGAAAACCGTGGAAAAAATCACAACCGAAGAGCAAGAAATTCGTAACGAAATCAAGAGACTTGAACAGAAATCAGACGCTATCCGATATGCCAACCGGCGCACTGATTTGATAGCTAAATCGATCAAGTTGAAGGCAGCAGCTGATAAGCTCCAGCATGACATGCGCGTAAAGCCATACGCCGACTTTATGGAGGCTCAAAAGTACGTTAGTGCTTGTCAGGCTAGTTGCACTACCCCTGCTTCTAATACCATGACCGGAACAGAGTCCCACCTGAACGTGTCACCAGACCGGAAGACAGCTGTAACGTTTGACCAGATAAAGGCTGGAGCATCACTAAGCATCGATGGAGCTTCCTATTTAGTTAAGACGGTAGAGTTTAGCTACGGTGGTTCTACCTTGCATCTGGAGCACTTGAGCACCACTGCACACCTAGCAAATGAGCCAAAAACGCCCTTCAATGGTTTTTCTGTAGCCTTTAACCCTGCCACTAAAGAAGTGATAATGAGTAATGTAAATCGCTTGGAACATAACGACACGATTCAGATAGGGGATAAGACATACACCCCTGTTATGTCCGGGCTACACGCAGATTATACGTCATACGATCTTAGGGAGATTACCAATGAGTAATAGAGGATTAGCAGCCGCCACTAAATTAGAAAAAATTAAGTTCATGCAACGTTCGCAACCGGTCTTCTGCAATAATGAGAAAATTTCAGCAGTGCTGCCAGCAACCGAAAATTCTATAATGCTACCCAAAAGCACTATCGAGGAATTAGCCATAAAAGTCGGAGACGTAATAACCACTTTAGGTACTGGAGCAGTTATGCTAATTACCGACTTCGATTTCAGCTACGCCGGTCTTGGTTCAATCGGGACAGCTGATTACCTGCCTAATACCGGATTTTATAAGCACTCCAGAAACGGCGCGGTGGTCACAGAAGCTTTGCCAATTACCCCACACAACGCGCTACGTGTGGTCTCTGTTGCTTTTAGAGTTAAAGCCGGTGACGTTATAACGAGCAATTCTAATCTTACTTCATATCGAGTAGACGCCGTGGGTTTTCTCTCCCCGCGATTAGAGAACCTACAACTAACAAAGTTAGGCTCATAGTTTGAGGTCAACAGGCTAGAGCTGACAGAAACCCCCCTGCGACTTAACCCATTGCAGGGGGGTTTCTGTTTGTACCACTCGCAATCGGCTACGAACTTATCGAGGGACTAATTCAAAAAAGGGTGGAAAACGGCTACGAACTTATCGAGGGACTAATTCAAAAACCGGGGTGGAAACGGGCTGCAAACTAAAACCAAAAACCGGGGTGGAAATCTGGTGGCTACTGGCTCAGTAATCACTTAGCAATTTTCGCCGCCACTGAAGTTAGTGTAGCACGGATTTTTAACCTTGTCAAGAAAAATCGTACACATTTAAAGAGGAACAACTACTATCCTGCGATTAATTAGCAGCAAGCTAGTAACTACTAGCACACAAGTACTTAAAAAATATAGACAAATCCAAAATTAACCTGTATAAGGTTTGAAAAACTTATTTGGGGGGTAGTTATGGGAGATTGCAAAACCTGTATTCACAACATTGACGTTAACGCAGCTATATACGAGGTTATATCTGACCTGGAACAGTTAGGAGAGTTACCCGATGGATCATACTTCAGTATAATAGAAAAGGTATGCAGTCAAGCAGGGTGTCACTAGATCTGGATTTCTAACCGGTATCTTTCACAGCTATAATGCAGAAGCTCAAAATCGAGCTTTTAAGGCTTAAGCTCATTTCAGGCTATGACTGACCTGCGCAATAGGTTTAGAATGCCGTACAGGGCAAATTTGGAAGCCTGAAGGGGTATTCTCGGGATCTTGCTAGGCACCATGTGAAATCCCATACTCATTTTGAGGTTAGGAAAGCACCAACGAAGCACTGACCCTCACAGTGAGGGTCAGTGCTTCTTATGCCCTATGACCTGCTGACGCTTTACTGAAGATATTTATACAAGGTCTCTCTGCTGATCTTCATATCTCTGGCAATCACCGCTTTCTTTTCTCCGGTAGCAGCACGCTGCCTTATTTCTGCTATCCGGTCATCCGTCATGTCCCGCTTGCGCCCATTGTATAGTCCTGCTTGCTTTGCAATGGCTATGCCTTCAATCTGGCGTTCTCGTATCAGTGACCGCTCGAACTCTGCGAACGCTCCCATAACTGACAGAAGCAGTATGGCAATCGGTGAATCATCCCCCGTGAAGGTCAGTTTCTCTTTTATGAATTCAACGCTTATACCACGGGTAACAAGATCCGACACTATCCGGCGTAGATCATCCAGGTTTCTAGCCAGCCGATCCAGGGAATGAACGATAACATGGTCCCCTTGCCGGATGAAGGTCAGCATCTCTGTTAAAGCAGGTCGGTTTACGTCTTTTCCTGAGACCTTATCGGTGAACACTCTGTCCAGCGTCACCCCTTCAAGTTGCCGTTCTGTATTTTGCTCCGCGCTAGATACCCTGATATATCCAATCTTCTGACCACTCATATTGTCACCCCCCCTGTTTTGAATACTGTCGTTTATGAGTCTAAGACCTTTTGCGGATTGTGTCAAGTATTTATTTTAACCATTTAAATCTGACACAAAAACTGTCAGGACAAAGTGTAATTGTGGGGTATACCCAAATCTTACACTTGTCGGGAGGGGGTGTGCATGCGTTATGGCTAACGTGTATTAGAATTGTTTAATGTGGTACTGGCGGCGGGAGGTATTGCTTTTGAAGGTATCCGGCACATAAGGCTAGTATCGACTCTTCCAGACCTTTTTGGTTAAATAACTCTAATCTATTATTTAGTGGCAATCAGAGCTTCAACCAATTCTGGACTCAAGCCGTAATCTAATTTAGATAATATCTTTAATTTATCGCTAGCTAAATAATCCTGCTCATAGTGTTCACTTGTCACGTCCCCTTCTGTATGGCCCACCATCGATTGAACGATTGACCTATCACGATACGTCTCGTAACAAGCGTTTTGTTTGAACCAGTTTATGAAGCTATGCCTGATGGAGTGGAAAGACTTACCAGAGCAGTCTTTTATGTGTTTTGTTTGGTATGTGGTGTTCCACCATGTGCGGATTCTACCAGTCCAATCCTTTCCCTGCGAATACGACAGAGTACTGAATAATCTGTCTTGCTTACCTAGTTTTTGAGCCTCTAAAAATTCAATAAGGCCTAACTTTATTAGCATTGGATGCACCGGACAGACCTTTAGCTTCTTCGCCTTGGTTGTCTGCCGCAACTCCGGTTTGTGGCAGATATGAAAAACCGGCACTCCATCAACCAGTGCTATATCCGCTGTCCGTAATTGACAAATTTCGTCTTGCCTCATACCGCTGTACATAGCAATAAGAGGTACCCAGAATCTGTGAGGCGCTATGCTCCTTTTAACACTCAGAAGACCGGTTGCGAGATTAATTAGGTCTTCATTAGAATACGGCAACTTCTTTTTTGCCTCATTTTCTGAACCTTCGATTTGCATCTCAGTAAATGGATTACCCCGGATTTGCCACCTATCACACGAGTCCGGGCTTTTTAAAGCGTACCTGAAGAGACTGGATAGAAACTCCATTTTCCCGGAAGCGGTACCTTTACTATTCCCCTTCCACGCTTCTATTAGAGCTATAGCATCTTCTTGTGTGTAGGCCGGTAACTCTTTATCCCCTAGGATGCCGATAGCCTCTTTATAGAACCGCTCGAAGTTCTCAGCCGTCTTTGTACTCCACTTGTTTCGAGCGGTCTTTATAGCCTTGTATGCAGCAAACAACTCGGAGAGCTTAGGAGCTGCTGGCAACGGTTTTGTAATTGGCACGGTGACGGCGGATTGCGTACTACTGAAATCTCCCATCATTCGTTTAACCACCGTCTGACTTATATCAATTTGGGCCTTGAGCAAATACTCGCACATCAAGCGGAAAGTCTTGGAGTCGAGCTGCTCACCATGTTCTTCTAAAAGGCTATCTGCCAGAGCTGAAACCCCTGCATGATCATTAGTGTTTACACAGAGCGCTAAATCTTCCTGCCTATTGCTATGCTCCTTAATAACCGCCTCTACAAGCTCTTTAGCCGGTGCTTCTGCAAACCCTTCACGAAGTCTGGGAGGTAAATAAGCAATTGCCCCATATTCACGCCTAGCGTTTAGCAAGCTAGCTAACGTGCTTTGCTTGTAATCTTCAACTATTGCCCGTATTTGCTGTGTATCCAGCATGCCTGATCTCACTGAGTAAAATAATCGTTCGGCTTTATACTCGAGTATACGCACCGCCTGACGTGCTTCACTTCGTACAGACGTTTTTAGACTCCTTAGTAGCTCGTTGCAACCGAAAAGTTCTCTTAGGTCCAGCGGTATCCACTGCCTAAAGTAGTAAGTTTTGCCTCTCAAAACCACCATGATATTTCCCCCAAACTGTAGCAATTACTGAACAATTTAGAGGGGTACTGAGAAATCTATAAAAACCAACTAGGGATTCAAGAGGTTATAATTTCTAACGTTGAATCCGACAAATGGCTCCATAAAAACAGGCGCTTACAATTTAGGTTGTAGATGCCTTTTTTATTGGGTTGCGTATGGATTGCGTTGAAGCAATTTGTCTATAGAAAAACCGGAAGCATCTTTCGACACTTGTCGCAACTGTCGCAACAATTTACTTCTCAGCTTGATGCCACCATCAATCCAGCGAAACTCGAACCATCCTGTCGGAAACGGAATCTACTCGAGCAATTTCCGAAACACAGACCCCTGCAATCCAGACCAGCTGATCACCGCAGAATAGCAGCGGAATTCGCCTGCGTACGGAGACCGGTATCTTCCGGTCGATAAAGACGTCCTTGACTTTTTTTCTACCGTGCATGCCGAACGGTATCATGCGGTCACCGGAGCGGAAGGTACGGATCTGCCAGGGGAAGGGCAGCTTGTTGAGGTCGATGCAGATGCTGGTGGCATCAGTCGGGATGGGTGCGGCAGAGGTTGCTGTGATGCACAGAGAACCACCTTCAGGGAGCGGATACCTGCCGGGTGCCGTAATTGTCAGCTCAAACCCTGCATCAGAAACGGTTGTTGAGCGGCCCGTCCTGAACGGCTTGCGCTGAGCGAAGTCGAAGTGAGTCGAAGGAAGTTGAAGCACGGTTGCTGAGCGGAGTCGAAGCAGATCATATTCCCTGATAGCTGAAACACCGTGCGGGAGAGCCAGACGAGCGTTGGGACGCTCGGCGGCAACCATGGCGCAGATTGCCGCAATGTGGCGTTGACTGATCGCCTCCAGAGTGCCGGTCACTGTTTTAAGAGCATGTCGCAACACTCTGCGCAGCAGGGCAGGGTGCAGTGACGTGAGCTGACTGATGGTGCCGACGATAGCGTCGTTCTCCCTGCGGAATGAAGTGTCACAGGTCTGTTCGGCCAGGTCGGCCAACAGTGATTCATCATCGCCTATTATGGCGGCTGTTGATGAGAGAGTGCTGCGGATGGCGGGGTTGTACTGTTCCAGAACCGGCAGCAGTTGGTGGCGAATACGGTTGCGCAGAAAATCCGTGTCGCGGTTGCTGGCATCTTCGCGCCAGCTGAGCCCACGTTCGCGCAGATAGCGTTCAATCTCAGACCGGGGTATATCCAGAAGCGGCCTGACATAACCGCGCTGATTACGATGGGCCATGCCGGACAATCCGGTTATGCCGGAGCCGCGTAACAGCCGCATCAACACCGTTTCAGCCTGATCATCGGCGTGATGTGCCAGCACAACTGCAGCCGCTCCATTTATGCTGCGGAGCTGATCCAGAAAGCGGATACGCGCCTGACGTCCGGCATCTTCCAGGTTCAGATGCTGCTGCTCTGCCAGCTGTTTGACTGCAATACGTTGGCTTTCAAACGGGATGGCGCAGCGTTCTGCCAATGTATGGCAGAATTCCTGATCACCGTCGGAGTCTGCGTCGCGCAGGCAGTGGTTCAGATGGGCGGCAACCAGGCGCAGGTTATAACCGGGGAGCCGGGTCAGCAGATCCAGCAGGGCGGTCGAGTCGGCGCCCCCCGATATCGCCACGATCAGTGTGTCATCTGTCCGGAAGAGCTGGCGTTGACGGATAGTCCGGCTGACTCTGGCAAGAAGTGCCGATTCAAAGGTCACTTCTTCGTTCCGAACAGCATGTTCAGCACAAAGCTGATCAGGCTGAACAGCAGTGCGGCCTGAAAAGCGATCCCAAAGCTGCTGAGATGAAAACCGCTGACCAGGTGTGCCGCCAGATAAAACATCAGGCCGTTGATCACCAGCGTAAAGAGCCCCAGTGTCATCATCGTAACCGGCAGTGTTAAAAGAATGATCACCGGTCGCAGAAAAGCGTTCAGCAGGCCGATCACCAGCGTGGCCAGCAGCAGGTCCTGAAAGCGGTCGATCTGGATGCCGGGCAGCAGCCTCATCACGGCAAACAGGGCGACGGAGTTGAGTGTCCATTTAAGTATCAAGCGTGTCATCGTTTTCCCTTGCGTTACAGCCAGCGTCGTTTTTTAAAATAGAGCACCATCAGCAGCGAGATGGCGATCATGAGCCCCCATAAGGCGAAGTAACCATTGTACCATTCCAGTTCGGGAAGGTGCTTGAAGTTCATGCCGTAGACACCGACCAGAAACGTCAGCGGCATAAAAATCGTGCCGATTACGGTCAGGAACTTCATGACTTCATTCGTGCGGTTGCTGATGCTGGAGAGGTACAGGTCGAGCATGCCGGAGAGCAGATCGCGGTAGGTTTCAACGGTGTCGATCACCTGGACCGTGTGATCGTAGACATCACGGAAATAGAGTCGGGTTGAATCGTGCAAAAGCTCGCTGTCGCCCCGCTCCAGAAAGGAGATCGCCTCACGCAGCGGCCAGACGGACTTGCGCAGGAATATAACCTCCTTTTTCATGCCGATGATCAGCTGCAGAGACGAGTGATTCGGCGTCAGCGCCAGCTGCTCTTCGACATCGACGATCCGCTCGCCGAAATTTTCCAGAACGCTGAAATAGCTGTCAACAACTGCGTCGATCAATGCGTAGGCCAGATAGTCTGAGCCCATACCGCAGATCTTTCCTTTACCGCTCCGAATTCGGCCACGTACACCGTCAAAGACATCACCCTTGATTCCCTCCTGAAACGTAAACAGGTAATCCGGGCCGAGAATCAGACTGAGCTGCTCCGAACTGAAATCGCCCTGGTCAGTCGGGCGCAGCATGCGCAGTACTATAAACAGGTAGTCGCCATAATCTTCAATTTTGGGGCGTTGTACCGTGTTGACAATATCCTCGAGCACCAAGGGGTGAAAAGTGTGACACTCCCCGATATGGCGGATGGCTTCGACGTCGTGAACCCCTTCGATGTTAATCCAGGTAACGCCGTTACTGCGCGAAAGCTGGCGATACTGAGCGGCCTGATGATACTGATGTTCATCAACAGCATCACTATTATAGACCATCACCGAAATCTGGATCGCTTTGTCCGGGCTTTTACCGATATGAACCAGACTACCGGGGGGCAGGCCGCTTTTGATGGAGCGTTTATGAGTGAAGCGATGGTTTGGTGGCATGCCTGCTGCTTTCATGATTTTTGCCGGTTATACTACAGTTCCGCTTTTCATTCCAGAGATCAATTGTACCTACAGACGTATACCGTATCGTGTCCATTTCCCTTGACTTGACCGGTACGCTGTACTAACTTCAACAAAATTTTCATCCGCAAGGAGCTGTGTATGCATTATGACAAACTGACCGAAGGTCTTACCTTTGATGACGTTCTGCTTGTCCCCGCCCATTCCCTTATCCTGCCTCGCGATGCTAATATCACAACTCGAATTTCCCGTAATATCTCACTGAATATTCCACTGGTCAGTGCTGCTATGGATACAGTTACGGAGGCGCGTACCGCTATCTGCATGGCCCGTGAGGGGGGACTCGGAATTATACATAAAAACCTGTCGATCGAGGCTCAGGCCTATGAAGTGGACAAGGTCAAAAAGAGCGAATCCGGTATGATCGTTGATCCGATCACCATGCGGCCGACGCAAAAAATCAGTGAGGCGCTGGATATCATGCAGCGCTATCGCATTTCCGGTGTACCGATCACCAGGCCTGATGGTAAGCTGGTCGGCATTCTTACCAATCGGGACCTGCGTTTTGAGACGGACTTTGATCTGCCGATTTCGGCCCGTATGACCAAGCGCAACCTGGTTACCGTCGCGGTCGGAACTACACTGGAGCAGGCCAAGGAAATTCTGAAACATACGCGCGTTGAGAAGTTGCTGGTGGTTGATGACGACCGCTTTCTGAAAGGGTTGATCACGATTAAGGATATCGAGAAGGTTAAAAAATATCCGTTTGCCTGTAAAGACTGTCTGGGACGTCTGCGGGCTGGTGCGGCCGTCGGTCCGACCTCCGAGATGGAGGCTCGCATGGAGGCACTGATCAAGGCCGGGGTGGACGTGATTGTCATCGATACAGCTCATGGGCATTCCCAGGGAGTTCTGGAGGCGATCCAACGTGCCAAATCAACCTTTCCGGGTGTAGAAATAATTGCCGGTAACATTGCGACTGCCGAAGCGGCAGAGGCGCTGATCAAGGCCGGTGCTGACGGCATCAAGGTCGGAATCGGACCGGGATCAATCTGTACGACCCGTATTGTGGCTGGTGTCGGAGTTCCGCAGGTTACCGCGATTCACGAATGTGCCCGCTTGGCCCACAAGTATGGCATTCCGGTGATAGCCGACGGCGGCATCAAGTATTCCGGTGACCTGCCGAAAGCGGTGGCAGCCGGAGCTGATTGTATCATGATCGGTTCACTGTTTGCCGGCACGGAAGAATCTCCTGGCGATACTGTCCTGTATCAGGGGCGTACCTACAAGAGCTATCGCGGTATGGGTTCGATCGGCGCCATGAAAGATGGCAGCAAGGATCGCTACTTCCAATCCGATGTCGGTGAGGATGTCAAGCTGGTACCGGAAGGGATCGAAGGGATGGTGCCGCTGCGCGGGCCGCTATCAGCCAACATTCATCAGCTTCTGGGGGGGCTCCGCTCCGGTATGGGGTACACCGGTGCCGCCACAATCCAGGAGCTACAGGAAAAGGGTCGTTTTATCCGGATTACCGGTGCCGGATTAAAAGAGTCGCATGTTCACGATGTTACAATAACCAAGGAAGCGCCTAACTATCGTGTCGGAAATTAATACCTTATTTCAAGCTGCCCCGGTTGTTCGCCGGGGCAGCTTTTTATTGTACGGTTATTTTCCGGGGTTGACATATTTGCCGCTTTAGTATAAATAAATCTGGGATACAAGATTAAAGTTATCTTTTTAGTCCGCTGTGAGCCCGTAAGGTCCATCCATGTCAGATATCCACAACCAGAAAATACTGATCCTCGATTTCGGCTCACAATATACCCAGTTGATTGCCCGCCGGGTGCGTGAGGCGCATGTCTATTGCGAGTTGCACCCCTTTGATATGGGGATTGCTGCTATCCGGGCGTTTGCTCCGCGCGGCATCATACTTTCGGGCGGTCCCTGTTCAGTCTACGATCAGGGTGCCCCTTCCATTGACGAACTACTGTTCGAGCTGGGTGTGCCGGTACTCGGTATCTGCTACGGCATGCAGGTGATGAGCCGTCATTTCGGCGGAGAGGTCGTACCTGCCGGCAAACGTGAATTCGGGCATGCTGAACTACTGGCGGTCGGAAAACCGGGTGCGCTCTTTGAAAGCTTTTTTGTTGAAGGTGCCAGTCCGGTCTGGATGAGCCATGGCGATCATGTAGCCCGTGTACCGGATGGTTTTGAGGTAATTGCCGAAACGGCCAATGCTCCGGTCTGTGCCATTCAGAATGTCGCCCGCAACCTCTACGGTGTACAGTTTCATCCCGAAGTGAATCACACTCCGCGCGGTGAAATGCTGATTGACACCTTTGTCCGCACCGTCTGCGGCTGTTCCGGTCAGTGGACACCCGGCCAGATCATTGAAGACGCCGTAGCGCGTATTCGTCATCAGGTCGGTGATCAGCACGTTATTCTCGGTTTGTCGGGCGGAGTCGATTCTTCAGTAGCGGCAGCCCTGATTCACCGGGCGGTCGGTGAACAGCTGACCTGCGTTTTTGTTGACAACGGTCTCTTGCGACTGGGGGAGGGGGATCAGGTCATGGCGACCTTTGCCCACAATCTGGGCGTCAAGGTTATCAGGGTTGATGCGGAAGAGCGCTTTCTCTCCGCCCTGGCCGGTGTCACCGATCCGGAGAAAAAACGCAAAATTATCGGAGGTCTGTTTGTCGATATTTTTGAAGAGCAGTCCAGGTTGATCAAGGACGCCACCTGGCTGGCTCAAGGTACCATCTATCCGGATGTGATTGAATCCGCCGGCGCCAAAAGCGGAAAGGCCCACAACATAAAGAGTCATCACAACGTTGGCGGTCTGCCCGACTACATGAAACTGAAACTGCTGGAGCCGCTGCGCGAGCTGTTCAAGGATGAAGTCCGGGCGATCGGTGAAGAGCTCGGTCTGCCGCATCAGATGGTCTGGCGGCACCCTTTCCCCGGACCGGGGTTGGGCGTGCGCATCTTGGGCGAGGTTAAAAAAGAGTACTGTGATATTCTACGCCGTGCAGATGCCATTTACATCGAAGAACTCTACGTCAGCGGACATTACGAAAAAATCAGCCAGGCTTTTGCCGTGTTTCTTCCGGTTAAAAGCGTCGGTGTCATGGGTGATGGGCGTACCTATGAGTATGTAGTCGCCTTGCGGGCTGTTGAAACCAAAGATTTTATGACCGCCGGCTGGTATCAGATGCCGTACGACGATCTGGCCCGCATCAGTGGCCGGATCATCAACGAAGTCAAGGGTATCAACCGGGTGGTGTACGATATTTCCAGTAAGCCGCCGGCAACGATCGAGTGGGAATAATTCTAACAAAAGGAGCAGAAGAATGAGTGCACCAACGCGGTATTTTGATGATTCCGTCAAAGGTTTCATCACCTGGAGCATCATCTGGGGGACAATTTCGGTTGTAGTCGGAATCCTGATCTCCCTGCAACTGGCCTGGCCTCAGTTAAACGTCGCGCCGTATCTAACCTATGGACGTCTGAGACCGATCCACACCAACGCCGGGATTTTTGGCTGGGGCATCGGCAGCTTTATCGGCCTGTTCTTCTATATCACCCAACGACTTACCAAGACGTCGCTCTGGAGTCCCGGTCTGGCGAGAGTGACGCTCTGGCTGTTCAATATCGGCATCGCTTCGGCCGCCGTCACACTGGCCATGGGGATCAACCGAACCAAGGAATATGCCGAACTGGAATGGCCGCTGGCGGTTGTGGTGGCAATCATCTGGGTTCTGTTTTCGATCAACGTGTTTATGACAATTTTCAAGCGTAAGGAAGAGCAGATGTATATATCGCTCTGGTACATCATGGCCGCCCTGGTAGGGGTCACGGTACTGTACGTTGTCAATAACCTCGGTGTGCCGTTGCATCTGTTCAAATCCTATCCGATCTTCGCCGGAACCAATGATGCCAATGTGCAATGGTGGTATGGCCATAATGCCGTTGCCATGGTTCTGACCGCGCCTCCGCTGGCCCTGTTTTACTACTTCCTGCCCAAAGTTACCGGCAATCCGATCTTCAGCCATCGCATGGGCATCATCGCCTTCTGGAGTCTGATCTTCATGTACCTCTGGACCGGTGCCCACCATCTGCTCTGGACCCCCGTTCCGGACTGGATTCAGACTTTGGCGATGGCTTTTTCGATCATGCTGATTGCCCCGTCATGGGGAGCGGTCATGAACGGCTATCTGACTATGAATGGCCGCTGGGATCAGATGAAAACCAATTATCTGGTCAAATTCCTGATCACCGGTATCACCTTCTATGGCCTGCAGACCCTGCAGGGTCCGATGCAGTCGATACGTTCCTTTTCTGCATTTATTCACTATACCGATTGGGTTCCGGGGCATGTTCACATGGGGACGCTCGGCTGGGTATCAATGATTATTTTTGCAGCCGTCTACTACACAACCACCAAAATGTGTGAAACGGAAATTTACAGTGTCAAACTGGCTGACACGCACTTCTGGCTGGTGCTGGTCGGTCAGCTGATTTACTCGATTACCATGTGGATCGCCGGCGTTCAGCAGGGGAGTATGCTGCTGGCTACAAATACTGACGGAACTCTGCACTACAGTTTTATGGAAACCATGATCGCCATTATGCCCTACTATAAGATCCGGGCGATCAGCGGTATTATCTATCTGGTCGGTTTAGTACTGTTTATTTACAACATCTACAAGACGTACCAGAAAAGTGCTGTTTCACAGACTGCCAAGGCATAACCTAAATCTCTACAAACGAGGACGATACCATGTTGGAAAAAAATCCCGTTATTTTTATCATTCTGGCATTTGTTGTGATTATGATCGGAACATCAGTTACCATGATTGCACCGTTTAAATGGATCAACGGACCGGGCGACCGGATTGCCGAAGTAAAACCATATACCCCGCTGCAACAGGAAGGTCGCGACCTGTATATGCGTGAAGGGTGTAATAACTGTCATTCCCAGACGGTCCGTACACTAGCATCCGACGTGGAGCGCTACGGTTACGGCGGATCCTATTCAAAATCAGGAGAATTTGTCTATGATCGTCCACACTTGTGGGGATCACGTCGCACCGGTCCCGATCTGGCGCATATCGGGTTGAAATTCCCCGATCCGAATGGTGCCTGGCACCGTAAACATATGGCCAATCCGCAATCGGTTGTGCCGGCCTCAAATATGCCGTCCTATGCGTTCCTGAACAAAGCGCTGGACACAACCTACTCCGAACGAAAAATGAAGCTGCTCGGTTTCCCCTACACTCAGGCTGACCTTGATGAGCTCAAGGGTAAATCCGAGATGGACGCCATCATCGCTTACATGCGGAAACTCGGAACCGATATTCCGGTCAAGAAAGTTGAAGCTCCGGCAGTCGTCAGCGCGCAAAGTAATCCGTTCACCGATCTGAAAGCGATCGAAGAAGAGGCCGAAGCGCTCTATAAAAAGCACTGTGCCTCCTGCCACGGAGAAAAACGCGAAGGTACACTTGGACCCGCATTGAAGGGTTCCGCCAAGCCGGAAGCTGAACTGTTTAAACTTATTGCGCAGGGTGTGGAAGCCAAAGGTATGCCCGGTTTCAGCGGGTCGCTCGACGAACAGAAAATCTGGAAGCTGGTCACCTATATCAAGCTGGATGCAAAATGATGCTTGATGCCCGAATGGTATTTCTCTTTTTGACCGCGCTCATGCTCGCTATCTTAGCCGCCATAGCTTTTGTAACACTGAGGAAGAACCATAAGAAAAAACTGGAAGAACCGAAGTACAGAATGCTTGATGATGATTAATTCCCGTCCAAGGAGCCGACGATATGTCAGAACAGCACGATTATGATGGCATAAAATATCGAGAAGAAAAAAGTTCACCCGCTATCTTTCGCATTCTTTTAACCATACTGCTTGTGTGGGGAGTAATCTTCATGGGGTATTACCTGTTCAGCGGGTGGAGTTCGCGTTCGGAAGCCGAAACGGTATTGAAAAACCGTGATGCGAAAAAACAGGCTGCGCATAAAGCTGTAGAAACAACCAGTTCGTACAAGGCTACCGGTTCGCATGAGGTTTCGGCCTACATAGCGGTCGGCAAACAGCTCTATGGCAGCATGTGTGTCAGCTGTCATGGGGAAGGTGCCAAAGGGGGCGTTGGTCCGGACCTGACCAGGTCCAAATATAAATTTGGAAAAGCCCGTCTTGATATTGCCAAGAGTATTTCTGAGGGAAGACCGGGCGGTATGCCTGCTTTCAAAGACCAGCTGACACATGAACAGGTCGAGAGCCTGGTTGAATTTGTACTGTCACTTAAATAACAACTCATGTTCCGTCGCGACATCATGAACGGTGTGCGCAGCGATGCTTGATCTGATCGATTGCTACGGAGCGCTGTTGCGTGATGTAGATACCTGGTTTCATACGTGCAGTCAGAGTCATCCCGAACATATTCTCTGTCGGGATGGCTGTTCATCCTGTTGCCGCGGTCTGTTCGATGTTACATTACTTGACGCTCTCTACCTCAAACAGGGTGTCGACCTTCTTCCCGCTGCTCTGCAGCACGATATCATGCGTGCTGCAGAGAGCCGCCTTAGCTCACTATCGTATCAATTTCCGTTTTTTATTGAGCCGTGGCTGCTCAACGGAATTCCTGAAGAGAAATGGGACCAGCTTATGCCCGAGGAGGATGAAACCCCCTGCGTACTGCTGTCTGGGGCCGGCCGGTGTCTGGTGTACAATCACCGGCCGATGACCTGTCGACTAAATGGTATTCCGCTGATTGATGTTTCCGGAGAGGAGTTTTTCGACGAGTGGTGCAGTCTTAATTTCAAAAATCTTGACCCGCGCCCGCTCGAGGAGCTCCGCTACAGATTTCATGATCTGTTCTCGAACGAACTGGAGCTGTTTCAAAAAATGACCGGCCGTTTGGTTGGTCGTCAGATACGTGAAATAGATCTCTTTATTCCCGCTGCCGCAGTTCTTGACATCGCAGCGGTCGTCGCAGCGATCAAAAACGAGTCACTATAATTTAAATTCAGCCTCCCCTCCCTCTGCTCCTGTCCACCCGTAGCGCCTACTGCACATGTCTGCGTATTGTCTTTACAAAAGTTGCTTTTAATATTACTATGCGCGCTTGAAAATTCGATTCGTCTTACATGACATGGGCTGATATCTCATGTGATTCGTGCTAGATGCGTTAGGGAGGAAAAAATGATTCGTACGTTTTGTGTGATACTGCTGTTATCGGTTCTGTTGTCGGCCTGTAACAGTAAAACAAAAGAAGGTTTGTTTGCTGAAGGCACCAAACAGATGCAGGCAGGAAATCCCGGCGGTGCGGTAGTCCTTTTTAAAAATGCATTGGAAAAGGATGAAAACTTTTTGGATGCCCGCATCCAACTAGCCAAGGCCTATGCCCAGATGGGGAAAAGGGAACAGGCTGAAAAAGAATTTATGAAGGCCCTGCGCCTGAATCCGTCACGTGACGATATCCTGCTGGATCTGGCCGAAATCAATAATGCCAATAAAAAGCCTGAAGAGGCCTTCAAACTTGGTGAGCAATATCTGGCCAAGCACCCTAACAGCGTTGAAGGGCTGGAAGTTTTAGGTGTCTCCTCCGCAGTCAGTAAAAAGTTTGATGATGCCGAACGCTACCTGCAGAAAGCACTCGCGGCAGCGCCGACTCGCGCAAAAACCAAGTTGGAGCTGGCTGCTGTCTACGCATCCTCTTCCAAAGAACCGCAGGCAAAATCAATGCTGGAAGAGGTTGTTCAGTCAGATGCCAAAAATTACCGTGCCATGTACATGCTTGCCTCTCTGGAAAGCAAGCTCGGAAATGCTGACAAGGCTCTGGAGATCTACCGTAAAATAACAGCAGCCTCACCTTCGGAGACTCTGGCCGCGTACAAGTCCGGCCTCATTCATATTGAAAAGGGAACTCTGGATCCGGCTGAAAAAATTGCTGATGATCTGATCAAGGCTTTTCCCAAAAAAGCTGACGGTCACCGTCTGAAGGGGCTGGTACAGTTTCACCGGAAAAATTATCCTGACGCGATGACCAGTCTTCAAACGTCCATTAAAATTATGCCGACTCTGGAGGGATATCATTTTCTTGGCCTCTGCTATTACAACAAGGGTGAACTGGAAAGTGCACTGAGCCAGTTCCGGAAAATTCTTGATAACGTGCCTACCTCCCGTCAGGCCCGCTTGATGACTGCAACTATTCTGCTTTCGCAAAAACGTGTTGATGATGCAATTACTGAGGTCCAGAAAGTACTGCAGCAGGATGATGGTGACGCCATCGCACACAATCTTCTGGGAAACGCCTATATGTCTAAGGGGATGTTTGAAGATGGCATGCGTGAATTTAACCGGGCCACAAAAATCAATCCCAAGATTGTGGATGCCTATCTGAAGAAGGGGTATTTCTACTTTAGTCGCGGGAAAAATGCTGAAGGTGAAACCGAACTGACAACAGCGGTCAACGCCGCACCGGATGTGCTCAACAGCCGCTTGCTGCTGGCTTCCTACCACTTGCGTTCAGGTAACAGTGCCAAGGCTCTTTCCATATTAAAAGCCGGACTGACCGGTAAACCGTCGGATGCCTTTCTCTACAACAGTATTGCAGCGGTTTATTTTTCTACGAAAAATGTTGATGAAGGCTTGAAGAGTATTCAGAAAGCAAAAACGATGGATCCTGCTTTTGCGGCTTCCTATCAGAATCTGGCTACCTTTTACGCCGCTGGCGGCAAATATGATAAAGCGATTGAAGAGTATGCGACTCTGATTCGCATGGACCCGAAAAACATTCGTGCCGTGCTCGGTTTGGCGGCTTTGTACGAAATAAAGGGGCAGGACAATGAGGCGGCAGCACAGTATCAAAAAGCCATCGAGTCCAAACAGCCGGGTGCATTTATGGCCTTTGCCGCCTATCATCTGAAAAAACGCGAGCCATCCAAGGCGCTTTCGGCTCTGGATGAGGCGCTCAAGATCGATTCTAAAAATCTTACGGCACTAGAAATGAAGGGCCGGGTACTGGCCTCGGAGAAGAAATTCAAGGACGCGCTCGCCGTATACCAGGAGATTGAAACACTGAATCCGGAAGCGGGAGTTGCACTCAAAATCGGTACCTACGTTGCCATGAATGATACCGCCAAAGCATCCGAACAGGCCAAAAAAATAATCGAAAAATATCCGACTTCTGCCCGTGGTTACATGGTTCTGGGCTCCATTTACGAAAGTCAGAAAGACTATCCGCGTGCCATCAGTGAAGTGAAAAATGGTCTCCGGGTTGAGCCCGGCAATGTCAAGGCGATACTGTATCTCGGCAATCTCTATGAAGTCAGCAAGGACTACCCTCAGGCTATGGCTGCCTATACTGATGCGCTCCGTAAAAAGCCGGACTTTGTGCCGGCGCTTTTTGCACAGGGTTCGCTCCTCGATCTGACCGGCAAAAAGAAAGAGGCGATTGCGAAGTATCAGCAGACCTTGGCTAAGGCCGATACCTACGTTCCAGCTCTCAATAATTTGGCCTATCTCTATGCGTCAGGATATGGAAGCAAGGATGAGGCCCTTCGTCTGGCAATCAGTGCTTTCAAACAGGAGCCGGGTAATGGCGGCGTCATGGATACGCTCGGATTGGCACTGCTTAAAAACGGTCGCCATCAGGACGCCAGAAAAGTTATAGAAAAAGCACTCAATCTGCTGCCGGAAAATCCGACGGTCCACTATCATCAGGCAATGGCTCAGTCTGCGGGCGGAGATAAAACCGCTGCCGTCAAGAGCCTGCAGAAGGCACTTTCTCTCGGCGACTTTAGCGACAAACCTGCTGCGTCAGCACTTTTGGCCGAACTTAAAAAATAGGATCTTTCATGGTTTTTCGAGAAGTTATTCTGATACTTGTCGATATCATACTGGCGGCGGTAGCGCTTTTAACGGCCGCAGTCGGCAGGTTTGGTGTTACTGAATTTTCCGATTCCGTCGACGGACTGACGACTGCTGTCAGTCTGTCTCTTTTTATCGCTATTATACTCTTTTCGTCGCACCTGATGGAAGTGTATGCCTTTGAAAAGAACACCCGTCGCCGTGAAATTCTTATTAATATTCTCTTTGCCGCAGCCACCTCATTTTCTCTGCTTTCTGTGGTCTACTATCTCTATCCGGATGTCATGATGGGGCGCGGTGTTCTGCTGCTCTCGCTGGCGCTTTTTATCATTCTTCAGTTCGTATGGCATACCCTGTTCTGGATTGAGAACCGACGGCCTCGTTTCTCACGGCGTGTCCTTATTTTGGGAACCGGCACTTTGGCCGCCCAGCTGGGGGAGATGGTCGCATCCAGCGCCGGATATTTTTCACTGGTCGGATATGCTTCCTGCTCGTCATCACCGGTAAACGGCAATTCGCGTTCGACCGATCGGGAGGTCGACCAGCTGTCGGTCCCTCCCGGTGAAATTATCGGTGATGCGGATGGGCTCCTCGACACCGCTACCCGGGTCAAGACCGATCTGATTGTAGCTGCGCTCGCGGAGCGGCGCGGAGTCTTTCCGCTCAGAGACGTTCTGAAGTGCAAATTGAATGGTATCCAGGTTATGGATGCGCCCGCTTTTTATGAACTGGTTCAGGGTAAATTGATGCTCGAATCGATTACGCCGGGATGGTTCATATTTTCCAGCGGATTTCGCCGTACAAGCATCTTCAGTTTCTGTAAGCGGTCAGTTGATGTCGTTCTGTCGCTGGTCGGCCTGCTGATGACTCTGCCGGTATTTCCGCTGATCGCGTGTGCCATCAAGCTGGATTCACCCGGTCCGATTTTCTTCAGACAACAGCGCGTCGGTATGAAAGAAAAGCCGTTTATGCTCTTCAAGTTCCGCTCGATGCGCCAGGACGCTGAGCAGGGTACGGGAGCGGTCTGGGCCGGAAAAAACGATCCTCGCGTTACAACACTGGGCAAGTTTTTGCGGAATACCCGTATTGACGAAATTCCACAGCTAATTAACGTGCTGAAAGGTGAGATGAGTTTTGTCGGACCCCGCCCCGAGCGCCCCGAGTTTGTCGAAAAGCTGCAGCAGCTGATCCCTTTTTATTCAAAGCGGCATTTTATAAAGCCCGGTTTAACCGGTTGGGCGCAGGTGAGATATCCATATGGCGCCTCGGTCGAAGATGCAATCGAAAAACTGCGCTACGATCTCTACTATCTTAAAAATATTGGTCCCTTTCTGGATACGCTGATCTTCTTTGACACGATCAAGGTTGTTCTCTTCGGGAAAGGTGTGCGGTAAAGCGAGGAGTCAGGAGTCAGCGGGAATTAGTTTTTTAGGAGTTGTGCTTATATGAAGATCCGACAGATTGTTTTTACTGCTGTGCTGTTTCTGTTGTTGCCGCTGGCTGCCTTTGCCGGCGATTATGTCATCGGTGAGGGCGACGGCCTGGATATTGCCGTGTGGGGCGTTAAGGAGCTCACCTTTACGGTCAGGGTGCGGCCGGATGGCAAGATTACTATTCCTGGTTTGGGAGAGGTCGTTGCGATTCGGCAGACAGCTACTCAGTTGCAGGCATCCTTGTCCGAAAAACTGAAGCAGCTGGTTAAAAATCCGATTGTAACGGTTACGGTCAGTACTATAACCAACAGCAAAGTCTATGTTTTTGGTGGCGGCGTGAAATCAGGCGTCTTTGAACTGTTGCAGCGCGCAACGCTCTTGCAGCTGCTCTGCACCTTTGGTGACGTCAAAACAGCCGACCTCAAAAAATCGTATCTGCAGCGTAACGGAAAAAAGATCAAAGAAGATTTTTACAAGCTGATTGTTGGCGGAGATACCACTGAAGATGTCCTGCTTGAACCGGGGGACTCGCTCTTTATTCCGCTACTGCTGGATAAGAGTGTCTATGTCCTGGGTGCCGTTACTACTCCCAAAGCGATTGAGTACCGGGAAGGTATAACGGTTATGGAGGCTATTCTTGAAGCGGGCGGATTTACAAAGTTTGCCAGTCAGAACGATACTCAGATCCGCAGAAAGCAGGGGAGTGAGGAGGTGTCGATTCCGGTCAAGGCCAAGGAAATTAGCACGAACGGCACTATGAGTCAGAATGTCAAGCTGAAACCGGGTGACTACGTCATTGTCAAAGAGAGCCTTTTTTAGAAACATCGTAAAAATATTATCACCATTCCGTACAATCACTGTGGAGATAGACCGAAATGGCTTCCAACGAACTTGACTATAAAAAATATCTGAACCTGATACAAAGAGATAAAAAAATCAGTATAATTTCCGCTCTGATAATCATGACCCTGGTAACCATCGGCTGTTATCTGATGCCGAACAAATACGAGGCTACCAGTACCGTATTCATCGAAAAGAGCGTCATCGCCGAGCTCATCAAAGGGTTGGCCGTTACCCCGTCGGTTGAAGAAAAAATCAAAGCCCTGACCTATGTCCTGAACAGTAGAACTCTGATCACCAAGGTTATTGATGAGCTTAATTTCAAGGCATCCGGTGAGGCGGAACAGGAAAAGCTGATCAAAAATCTGCAGGCTAATACCCAGATCAAGATCAAGGATCGTGAAGGTCTCTTTATTATCTCCTTTCAGGATAAGAACCCCAAAATAGCCCGTGATTACGTCAATACCCTGGTACGAAAATACATCGACGAGAATTTGTCCAGCAAACGGGACGAATCCTACGGCGCTACCCAGTTCCTTTCCGAACAGCTGAGTGCATTCAGGGACAAGCTTTTAAAGACAGAAGAAACGGTCAACGAATTCAAACGTGGCGCCGGTTCAATCGCCACCATGGATCCTACCAACTTATTGAAGGATATCAGTGACTCGCAGCAGCGCGCGGATGAGCTTAAAATCAGGCAGGCACAACTGGAAACAGCCGTGGCCGGTCTTGGTCGAGTCAACTCAGCTCACTCGAATTTACCGGCTCTGCAGAAACGCCTCCTGGAGTTGCAGCTGCAGTATACGGATAATTATCCGGAAATAATAAAGATTAAAGATGATATTCGTGCTCTGGAAGAACAGCATAAGAGTGGAAAAGGTATCGGAAAAGCTTCTGAAACCCCTGAATACGAACGGTTGCTCTCAGAGCTGAGGGCGGTTCGGCAGGCTGAATCAAACCTGCGTGCGAACATTGCCAGGAACCGTAGTCTGCTCGATCGTATACCGGCGGCAAAGTCAAAGCTGGATGACCTTGAACGTGAAAAATCGTCTCAAAAAGCTCTTTACGAATCAATGGTGTCGCGTCAGGGACAGTCTGAAGTATCCAAACAGATGCAGGTCCAGGATAAATCGACCACGTTCCGAATCGTGGATCCGGCAATACTTCCGATCAAGCCGGTCAGCCCCAACCGGGTCAAGCTGATTCTCCTCGGAATTGTCGCCGGAATTGGCGCCGGGCTGGGTCTGGTTATACTGAAGGATCAGCTGGATACGTCGGTAAAAGACGTTGAAACGGCCAAGTCATTCGGAATTCCGCTGCTGGCAGTTATTCCGCGCATTGAAAACCCGGAGTTTGTGGCTTTGCAGACCACAAAGGATCGCCGCCTCTATATTTTCGCCGGACTGTATTTTTCAATCATCCTTGCTGCTCTTGCCAGTGAAGTAGCCGGGATTACCGTCTTAAGCCGCCTCGTAAGCATGTTAAGCAACTAACGCATCGCACCCTCATTATTTAAACGGCATACAGGAAGAGCTCATGAGCAGACTTGAAAAGGCGATGGAAAATGCGGCAAAAATCAGACAGGGGAACATGCAGCCGATCGCGCCGTCGGTTCCTGTTTACGCTCCAGTTCCTGCCCGGACAGAATTTCACGCGAACCACATCCCCCCCTCCGCTGACACGGTCGTCGAAAAGATAACGTCGCAGTGTCCGCTGCTGGTTAATCTGAATGACCCCTACTCGCCGGTCGGGGAAGAGTTCAGGAAACTGAAATCGGCGCTCGTCAAGTTAACCAACGATGAAACCTTCAGAAACACCATCATGGTGACCAGCTCGGTACCGAATGAAGGCAAAAGTATTACCTCTCTGAATCTGGCGATCAGTTTGGCCCAGGAGTACGATCATACAGTTCTTTTGATTGATGCCGATTTGCGACGACCTTCGATGCATAGATACCTGGAAATGGAACTGAAAGCAGGACTGGCCGACTGTCTGCTGGGTGAGGCTGATCTTGGCGATGTGATCTGTCCGACCGGTATCGGAAAGCTTTCAGTGATTTCCGCCGGAAAGGAAATCGCCAATCCGGTCGAGCTCTTTACCTCCCAGAAGATGCAGATGCTGCTTGCCGAGGTAAAACACCGCTACCCGGACCGTTACATCATCTTCGATACACCACCGGTGCTCCCCTTTGCTGAGACACGCACGCTCGGACATCTCGTGGACGGTGTCCTGTTTGTCGTCAAAGAGCGGCTTGCATCGCAGGCCAATGTAAAAGACGCTTTGGAGGCCCTGAAAGGGAGTCGCATGCTGGGACTGGTCTACAATGATACTACCGAAGGTTTGAGGGATGAGCGCTACTCAAGTTATCGCGGCTATTCCACCTACACTCGTTAAACGCTTCGCGGAGCCTGATGTATGTATAGATCATATTATTCATTAACCTTTAAACCATTTGAGCTGCTGCCGGACCCCCGCTTCATCTATTTCAGCGCCTCATATAAAAAAGCTTTGACCTATCTGGATTATGGTATCCGCGAACGTTCCGGATTTATCCTGCTGACCGGTGAAGTAGGCTCGGGAAAGACAACCCTGATCAGGGATCTGCTGAGCAAACACTACGAGCATGTCATCCTCTCCAAAATCTTCAACACCTGTGTCACCTCCGAACAGCTCCTGGCGATGATCAATGATGATTTCGGTCTGCCGACCCAGGGGAAGGACAAAATTACCCTGATCCGCGATTTGAACGCGTTTCTGGTTGAACAGTACAGTCATGGCAACCAGCCGATACTGATAATTGACGAAGCCCAGAATCTCGACGCGCCTCTTTTGGAAGAGGTGCGCATGCTCTCCAATCTTGAAACTGCCGACAGTAAACTGCTGCAGATTATTCTGGTAGGTCAGCCTGAAATGAGAAAAACACTGGCCGCTCCGGGACTACGTCAATTGCGTCAGCGCATCAATATCAATTGCCACCTTAAAGCGCTGAGCCGTGAAGAGGTTGAGGAATACGTTCTGCACCGTCTCAGCGTGGCCGGCAATCCCACGGCGGTCATCTTTTCACCCGATTCGCTGGAGGTTATCTATCGCTACAGCAGAGGCATCCCGCGTTTGATAAACATCATCTGCGATTTTCTGATGCTGTCGGCTTTCGCCGATGAAACTAATGCGATCTCAATCGAGATGGTGCGTGAAGTTATCGGTGATCTGGACTTTGATAACTACTACTGGGCTGTGGATGCGACTGTTACAGAGCAACGGGATGTTCCTGCTGTAGCCACACCGGCAGCAGTCTCTCCGGAGATGGTTCCATATCCCGGCACCATCTCTGAATCAGCAGAACAACAGGCTCAAAACCTCGAATTGCAGAACATTCTGGCCGAATTCGCACGGCGCATCGAATCGCTGGAGAGTTCCAATGCGGTGCCGATTGAACCGGCTCTCAAGTACCTGCATGACAATTTTGAAGTTCTCCGCACAACGGTTGCCAACAGAGTCGCCAAGAGTGATACCCAGGTACTTGAGCTGAAGACCAAGCTGGAACGTGTCATGGCGGCTCTCGAACTTGCTAAAGCGTCTGAGGCATCTGAAGCTCAGAGACTTTCTGAAATCCCGCCGCCACCTGAAGAGTTGAAACCATCCGAAGCACCGCAGGTCGGTTTTGTGCGCCGCCTGTTTTCCGGCGCCACGTTTCCCCGATAACCACATAAGGGAGTCAACCCCATGAAAATTATTACGGCCAGCACTGTACTCACCGCAGCTCTCTCGGGTTGCGTTGCAGCTCTCTGGGCACCCGCCGCTGTCACGGCTGCCGATATGTCATTCAAACCAGCCCTTTCGGTCAGCGAAGAGTTCACCGATAATGTCTATGAACAGGTCGCCGACAAGCGCAGCGACTTTATTTCCCACATCCAACCCGGAATCGCCTTCACGTATCAGGCACCGCTCTGGAACTGGGATGTCGGCTATTCGCTCGACTATCGCACCTATGCTCGCGACAGCAAAGGTGATGAGATCTCCCATCATGGCAACCTGAAAGGTACGACATTCCTGCTGGATAATTTTCTCTATCTGGATGTCGGTGATACCTACAGCAGGGTCACGCTCGATGTCAGTCGCACGGCGGCCACCGAAAGCAGCCTGTTTCTGAATCAGACCGATCAGAATGTCGCCTTTGTCTCCCCCTGGCTGCTCTTTCGGCCGACGGCCCAGGCCACCCTCAAAACCGGCTACCGTTTCACCGACACCCGCTATTGGGGCACCGGTATTGAAAAGCAGGAACAGCGCGGTTTTGCCGACCTGAATTATGAGGTCACCCAAAAGTTGAATCTGACCGCCATGTACGGTTTTACGCATCTTGAATCACTCCCGTCGAACTACAACAAGCATGACATTTCAGCCGGTTTCCGCTATGAATACGCCGACAAATCGTTTGTTTTCGGATCCGTCGGCAACAGCTGGCAACAGTTTGATCGCGGCCGTTCGACCACATTTCTGTTCTGGAATGCCGGAGTCAATTACGACGCCGGTATTGCCGTGGTAACGCTTGAAACATGGTCACAAACCACCGAGGATCCGCTGGCGGTCTCGACGCAGGAAAACAGTTACCGTTTCAAGGTCGACAAAACCTTGCAGCGCGGCACGCTGGGGGTGACGGGATCCTATTCCGAATACATCAACACCCGGACAGATACCATGGATCGTAAAAAAGCCGCCTGTGGTGCAACAGGGCGTTATGAAATTATAACGGATCTGAATGCAAACCTGGGGCTTACGGCCGAGCATTTCAGCCAGCAAACCGATGCTACGCTGCCGTGGCGCTTTGTTGCCACCAGTGGCCTCTCCTACGCTTTCAAAAATGAACTCACCCTCGGTCTGACGTATACATACACCACCGAATTACGTGACCTCGATACAACTGACGGTTCAAAGCAGATTAACCGGGCGATATTGGAATTGAAGAAGGTGTTTTAGGTGGTTGTATACTGGAACCGCCGATAAATGCCGATGAACGCAAAGAAAAGCTTGACAAAGTAGCCAAGAAAATAATCGGCTGTGCTTATACTGAGTTTACAAGGAGCAAAATATGAAACGTGAATTTAATGTGCTTATTGAAAAGGATGAAGACGGCTATTTTGTTGCAACTGTTCCAGCGTTGCGCGGATGCCATACGCAGGCAAAATCTCTGGATGTACTTATGAAAAGGGTGCAGGAGGCAATTGAACTGTGTCTTGAAGTAGAAGTGCCTACAATGAGTGAGTTTGTCGGTGTACAGCGTATTGCGGTAAACGCATGAGTAAGCTGCCTGCAGTGACCGGCAATCAGATTATAAAATCCCTCCAAAGGCACGGTTTTTTAGTGGTTCGAATAAAGGGAAGTCACCATTTCCTGCAACATTCTGATGGCCGATGCACCGTCGTGCCTGTTCATCGTGGCGAAACAATCGGTAGAGGGTTGTTTGCTCAGATCTTAAGGGATTGCGAATTGTGTTTTGAAGATTTATGGAAACTCTGAGTGTCTTTTGCGGGTATCCGCCTTTATTGCTTAAGAGCACCTTATGAAACTACTAACTGGCTGTAAGTTATTTAAAATGCCAACAAACACATCCAGTAATACTTCTGGCTGCGGTTTAATTTTGCCATTTTACTGTTGAAATCAGGTATGTTCCGGATTATTCGTAATTTACTATTATGTCATCAGAAAACGTATACTTTGTCACATGCGTACATTTGTAACACCTTGACTCGCGAACAAAAAAAAGGAACAACGTTATGTATATAGCCAACCCGATATACGACGTCGTCTTCAAATACCTGATGGAAGATGCCAAAGTCGCCAAACTTCTGATCTCATCTATCATTGGTGAAGAGATTGAAGAACTTGACTTCCGTCCCCAGGAATTTACGACCGATATTGATAAAAGCATTCTGGACGGGAGAACCGGAACATTAACCGTCTATCGCCTCGATTTCAGTGCCAGAATAAAAACTGAAACCGGCAGCAAAAACGTCATCATAGAAATACAGAAAGCGAAATTTGCCACTGACATCATGCGCTTCAGAAGCTATCTCGGCAACCAGTACAGCGACACCGGTAGCACCCAGAGCGTCACCATCAACAACCAGACCCGCAGTATCGGCATCCCGCTCATCGGCATATATTTTCTTGGTCACAAACTCGATCACAATGACTCCGCCGTAATCGGTGTCAAGCGAACCTACACCGACTTAATAACCGGCGAAGAGCTCACGACAAAAGAATCCTTCATCGAAAGCCTCACGCACGACAGCTACGTTATCCAGATACCGCACCTGACGCGGAAGCGCCGTAACGAACTTGAAACCCTTCTTGGCTTGTTTGATCAAAGCCTGTCCGTTGACACGACACACCACATCCTGAATGTAAAAGAAGATGATTTCCCGGATAAATTTCGCCCGTTGATCCGCAGGCTGCAGATGGCGGTATATCGGAGTCCGAGATGAGAAAGCAGATGACGCTTGAAGATGGTATCCTTGCTGATTTTGAAGAAATGCAGCGAGAGATAGAAGTGTACAAGCAGAAGACCGCTGAAGCGGAACAGAATGTTATCAAAGCTTATTCACTGGCGCCAGGCTCTGATCTTACAGATCCAGAGTAATTGCAATTATCTGAATCCAACAATGTTAGAGGGATTATCCATGAAAGAGCGTCTTGTAAGATTTGACTGGGCGATGAAGAAACTGCTGCGCAACAAAGCAAACTTTGAGATATTGGAAGGCTTTCTTTCTGAATTGCTTCTTCAGGATGTAAAGATACAAAACATACTTGAGAGTGAAGGTAACAAACAAAGCGCTGATGACAAATATAATCGCGTTGATCTGCTTACAGAAATAAACGGTTCTGAACTTGTATTGATAGAACTGCAGGTTGAAGGTCAGTACGACTACTTTCATCGCATGCTCTATGGCACATCCAAGCTGATAACCGATTATATGGATTCTGGATTCAGCTATGACAAAGTTCGTAAGATCGTGTCAATAAACATCGTATATTTTGATCTTGGCCACGGTGAAGATTATGTTTACAAAGGAATAACAGATTTTAGAGGCATCCATACGAACGATCTTCTCAATTTGTCTGTCATGCAGAAAAAAGAGTTCATACACCTTACAGCAGTTTCCGATATATTTCCCGAATATTACATTTTAAAAGTAAACGGATTCAATGATATTGCTAAAAACAGTCTTGACGAATGGGTATTTTTTTTAAAAAATTCCGAGATTAAAAGTGAATTCAACGCCAAAGGAATTCACAAGGCATCAGAAGTACTTGATATTATGAAACTATCAAAAGAAGACCGCCGTGAATATGAACGTTATATAGACGACAGACGTGTAGCCGAGAGTTCCATCAAAACGTCCTGGTTGGAAGGGCATGATAAGGGCAGGGAAGAAGAGCGTTTTGAAAACGCTCGTACTATGAAGAAGCTTGGGGTTGCGACAGAGGTTATTATGCAGGTGACCGGCTTGAGTCCTGATGAGCTTGAGAAGCTATAACTATGGACTATAAGAAAATAATAAAGTCGTCACCCGTTGCATTTATTTTAAATGGGATTCATTTCTGCTTGATAAAATTGGAAAGATATACAGTCATTTATTGGAGCAAAGGGTGCAACCAGTTATAGACAAATGGGATGTTTCTCCAAATGTAGTATCAATTTTTAAGCGTAAGCATGTGAATATTTCAAAAATTGATGATTTTAAAATGAGTATTGTTGAATTGTTGTCTAATGATATTGAAGCTAAGATTATGTCATTATTGGACTCGGGTCATTATGATTGCTGTCCTTCCTTAGACAAATATTTTGATTACAACGAGATAGTACAAATTGCTGGTGACGAACATTTTGCTTGAATATAAAAGTCCTTAAAGGCCTGATTAATAGCAGTTAGTTAATTGGCGACTATCCCTCGTCTGGGAGTTAGGAAAATTATGGGGAATCGAGCGCTGAAGAGGCGCATTGCAAGTAAGACAGCGTATTGCTGAACATGAAGAAAAAATTGCTACTGAACGAATGTTGTCATGTCCTGATATTAGTTTGATTAAACACTGGCAAATTGAAATTGATGCATTCAACATAAGTGTCGAACGAGCTCTTAAGAGGATCGGATAAATAGGAGGTTGAAATGGCCAGTCACAAAATGAAAGCGGTTTTATTTGCTGAATTGGAGCAGGAATGCTTGAATACAGTAAAGTATATTGAGGCATTGAAAGTTGACAGACTCTCAAAAAATCAGAAAGAAGATATATTGGGAGAGCTCTCAGCAGCAATTACACACCTAAAAATTCAGACAGAACACTTTGATGAGCATTTTGATGAACTGTCGTGATTATTAAAATTAATAGCCCCATTTTCAGTAATATCAGCGCGAACGCCGAACAGGACGAATAGCTTGTGGCTTGCACCAAAGCTTATTTATATTGACGTACCCGTAAAGATTATTGTTGTAGACTCTCTTGGTGTGCGGTTTGAGTGTTGATGAGATTGAGAAGCTGTAAGGTATGGGGGTGACAGAGGGAGGAATAGTTCGACAATTTTATGAAGAATGGCAGAAAGTCAAGCCTGACCCCAATTATTCCTG
>Ga0172367_10001182_pt1 | contig 38973 bp, 33 predicted proteins | sample Lak10m_FD_114542 | JGI IMG/M metagenome (GOLD analysis project Ga0172367, IMG submission 114542) | Freshwater microbial communities from Kabuno Bay, South-Kivu, Congo - kab_022012_10m | ecosystem: Environmental > Aquatic > Freshwater > Lake | place: Democratic Republic of the Congo: South-Kivu... | reverse complement strand
TCCTCCACCCGCTTCTGCCAGTTGCGCTTGACCGACCAGCCCGCAACGACCTCAGCGATCTCTTCATCCTCCGATGGCGGAGGTGGCAACGTCACCTTGCGGGGGGCATTCAGCCCAGCGACTGCGGCATCTGGCAAGAGTTCGGACAGGTCCTCAGATGCGGCAGCAAAGTCCACGTCGCCTGTGGCTCCACCTGGGCCAACCTCGTCAATGCCAACATTGCCCTGACGCGGAACTTGAGTGGTGTTGCGTGCCCGTGCAGCCTGGGGCGCATGGGTGTACATCGGGTCATCCACCACCTGAGCACCTGCATAGCGGTCAGCCGAGGGGGTTGAAGCGACAGCGTTGCCAACCTGCACCGGCTGCATGGCTGCCACGCGGGTCACGTTGACCGGCCGGGCCTGGGCATCCTGCCGGGCCTGGTCCTCACCTCCGACAGTGGCCCCACCACTGAACCTGTACTCTTTGACCGGAACGCCATCGTCCTGCTCGTCCCGGATGAGACCGTACTTGCCCCCGCCCACCCGACGACCGCCCTGATCGGGCGCATCATGGCGTTGACCACCCATCTCTTCCTTTGTCTTGCGAGGATCCAGCCGTTCCAGTTGGGCCGTCTTGCGGGCGATGGCATCCTGGTTGCGGCGGTTGGCCTCCTGGACATCCCGCATCTCGTTGGCCGTGATCGATCCCGAACCCATGCCGCCGTCCTGGTTGACCGGGCGGGCACGGACGTACTTGGTGTCAGCGTCCTCCATGAGGGCCGCCTCGACCTCAGGGTCCACATCATCTGCATTCTGCGGAGGAGGCGCATTCGGGTTGGAATCAGGCTGGAAGCTCGGGGCCTGCCGCCGGGCGCGAAGCTCCGCCAGACGGGCAGCCTGGTTCGGGTCAGAGGCAGCCTTGCGCATCTCGGTGGACCGCTCCATGGAACCCACAACGGCGTGGTCCTCATCGGCCTGGCCCATCGAGAAGGCTGCACCCCGCTTCTCACCCTCAGGAGTTGCAGGACGAACCTGCACACCCGCAGGCTGACTGCGGTACTGGGTAGTCTGGTCTGCGATGGGGACGTACCAGGTCCCGAACAAGCCCTGAAGCTGGGGAACGTCGTACTCCATGCCCCCGTAGCGAACGGTATTGCCGTCGTAGTGGAACTCGGCGTTCAGGGCGATGTCCTGCTGGTACTTGCCCATGTGGATCTTGTTGGTTGCCCGGAACGGCCGAAACTGCCCCCGCACAAACTGAATCTGAGCCATCTGCATTGCCTCCCATCTGGAGTTTGTACCCACGCCCCTCACGAAGCGGGGGTGCTCAAAGACCATACCCGTGATCACAGGCACATCCCCTGAGCACTTACAAGACCTCCGTGATCTGGTCCCGGATGGCCGGGAGGAGGCCCTTCTTCACCCGTACCCTACCGACCACCTGGGCTAAGTCTTCCGTCTTGGAGTAGACGAGGAACTCCAACAGGCATCGGTCTGGGTCCTCATCTACCACTTCGTCCACGATTCGGAAAGCATTGGCATACACGCCCAGTGCTTCCAGAGGGGTCAGGACCTTCGGCTTTGCATGTCCCATCGGTGACCCATCCTAAACTCCTGGTACAAAGATACCCACCAGAAGCCAAGGTCAGTCACAGGGGTAGCCAAAACGACGAAAGCCACCGTTCCCGAAGGAAGACGGTGGCCTACGAAGTTGAGATTCCAGGCCACTTTTGCAAGTGGCCTTGTCTCCCCCAACCTGTTGTCTTGCAACTTCAGGTTCCCAGTTTTGAGTCCCCTTTGCAGGGGACTCACTGGGTGACGGGTCAAGCGAAGGTGAGAAGCCCTTCATCCCCGTCTGGGTTCTCCTGGGTGTTTCACCAGGAAGGTCTTGCGAAGCTGGTCGCTTGACCCGCCCCACACCAGTAGTGGGGCTTCTCGTTGAGGCGGAGAGCTACTCCACCCCTCATCTGCGGCCAGTCCGGGGGCTACCCTTTACCTGGCGGTACAGATGGTCGCCTCTGGTTTCCCTTGGCGACGGGGAGGCATCTTACGCGCCCTGAACAGGGCGTCAAGCACTTTCTGCAACTTTTTCGATCTTTTCACAAGTGCCTGGAATCAGCCCGCTGTCGCCACCGTTTCTGTCTCGTCGGACACTGGGGCTGCTACCAGCAGAGCCTTCTTGGCCTTGTAGATGCGCTGCATGGCATCTTGCTTCTGCTGGAGGGTGGGTTTCTTACCCACGGGCAGGAGGTCATCCACGTTCACGCCGAACTCAAATGCCTTGGCCCGAATCTCGTCCCGATTGGGCATCTGGGGCACGGCGGGAGCCTTGGCCACAGGTGCCGGTGTAGCAGGTGCAGCCTCCGGGGCCTTCTCTGGATCAGGCTCACCAAGGAACAGGGATTGAAGCTGATCCGCATCTGCCTTGAGGGCCTTGGCCTCACCTTCCAGGCGGGTGGCACGTTCGTTCAGGGACTTGATCAGGGAGAGCACGCTCATCGTTGGGTCCTTCATTGAGGGGGTTCATGAGGGCTGGTCATACAGCCCCTTGGACCACTACTACCCTCTGGGGAGGGAGTGTGAGCCAAAACGACGTGACCCCCCGCCAGTTGCCCGGCGGAGGGTCACGAAGTTCTTCTAGTAACCCTCAGGCCCCTTGTGGGGGACTAGCGGGTGACGGTCAGACGGGCCAGACCACGGGGGTTGTAGGCCCCCAAGCCGAGGTTTTCAAAAATCGAGAAGCCGATCATGCGACGCTTCGGGTCGTCTGCCGAGAGGACCGTCAGTTCCGTGCGGACCGGGATGCGGCCGAACATCTCGGGCTCGCAGCACAGGTACACGGTTCCGTTCGGAACGAGACGGCTGGTGACGACGTTGGCACCGTAGATCACGCCCTGGAGACCCGTCTTCAGCAGCGTCGCCTGGCTCTCGATGTCCAGGATGTCACGGCCGAACTTGCGGATGTCCGCGTAGTCACGGGCGTTCATGTAGATGCGGGCAACCCGCAGGTCATGACGCTCGATCAGCGCGAAGGCATCAGCCAGCACCGCACCCGAGATGGGGGCGATGACGGGAATGTCGGCGTTCAACTGCCCCGGGAGGCTGTCGAAACCGGCGGTTGCCACGGAGTCCAGAACGGCGAAGACGCGCTCGTCCTCGGCGGCCTGGATCTGCGCACGGCCCAGGTCCTGGGACCGCTCGATGAGGTCGAAGCGGCGCTCCTTGATCTGGGTGAGCGGGATCTCCGGGTTGGACGCGATCTCGAACAGGGGGAAAATCACGCGCCGGGGCTTGGTGATGGCCAGAATGTTCTGACCTTCTTCGCCCACGACGTAGGCCGTGACATCCGGGTCCTTGTCGTAGATCGGGAGGGCACCGTCAGGAAGCTGCTCGACCAGGAAGGTCTTGCGGCCGACTGCGGCGTAGTCGCGGCGGGTACGCAGCGGCTGGGTCATGGATGCGGCGAGCTTGGCGCGACCCTGAGGGGTCTTGATGTACTCGCCGATGATGCGCTGCTTCACAGCATTGGTGACGCTCATGGCTTGTTCTCCTTGTTCCCTTCAGGGTGGTTCAGATGCGCTGGTCGTAGACGAGATCGCCTTGCACTGCGTCCGGCGGCATCTTGACCACACCGAGCAAGGTCGGCATGGCGCGAGGCGTCGTGGCTGCGGAGTCGAGATCGCCCTGTTCCCAGGTCTGATCGGTGGTGTTGTTGGTGAAGTCAGCAGCGATGGCGTTCGTGAGATAGCCATTGCGGCTGGCATACAGCGCCTGCCCGGTGGTGTACGCCGTGAGGGCGTTGCCCGCGTTGGCCGCCGTCAGCACCTTGTCCTCGAACAGGGTGTTGCCGAAGGTGCCCATCCCCGAGACGTAAGGGCACTTGCCCGAGGCCACGCCAGGCGTGTTCTCGAACGCATTCCCGTTCGCGTTGTTGATGAAGACACCAAGGATGCGAACATCCCCCGTACCGACCGCTGCCGGTCCGCCGATGAAGTTGCTGCCGCCGCCCACGTCGCCGCGAGCAAAGGCCACCGAGCCGGAGAGCACACCCGTGAGGGTCTGGTCCACCTGAGCGGTGATGGTGGTTGCGCCCGTCACGATGGGCGGGTTCGTCTGGGTGAAGGCATCATCGGTCAGCACGCCCACGCTGTTGGCGCATCCCAAGTTCAGGATACGCAGGGCGCTGCTCGACTCCGTCCATCCACCGCTTGCCTGTCCGAGAAGAGGCATCTGGTCCTCCGTCTCCCTGTTTACAGGGGCGAGTTTCTGGTCACTGGCCTTGCACCGCCACCCTGGCGATCTTGGCCTCTCACACATACAGTCCTGAGTATTGGCTAACTAGCGTGACCCGGCAGAAGAAAAGTTCCACAAACCAGAACGCCCCCGCTGCACAAGGCAACGGGGGCGTCCCAGTTGAAGCTACTGGCCGCTTACGAGAAGCAGCCGCTCACGTCGGGGTCCGAGGTCCAGAGGTTCGACAACTCGCCGACCTCGTTGCGGGCCGAGGCCGTGCGGGCCTGGGTGCCGACCGTGCGAACGCCCGTGCTGGCCTTGCGGGGCTGGGGCTTGAGCAAGGAAGCCAACCGCGTGCTGGCCTGCTTGTCCTCGTCCTCACCTTCGTCACCGGCCTTCTTGGTACCTTCCTTCTCGTCATCGTCACCGTCATCGTCACCGGCCTGCTTGCCGAAGACTTCCTCGAAAGCAGCCTTGTCGGCGGCCGTCAGGTTGGTGCCGTCAGCCAGACCCATCGGGTCAAAGCCGGTGGCGAAGAAGCTGGCCTCCTTGTCGGAGTCCTCCCCACCTTCGCCGCCCTCGTCACCGTCAGGCTCGTCACCCGCCGTGAGTTGGACACCGGCATCGCCGCAGGCCATCGGGCCTTCGTCGCCGTCGGGCTCCCCTGCCTGGGCGTACTGCATGGCCTGGAGCATCTCCATCTCTTCGTCGTCGAAGTCAGCAAGGTGGCCAAATGCCTGCTTGCTGGCCTTCTTGTCCTCGTCGTCCTCGCCTTCGGCACCTGCCTTCTTCTTGGTGCCTTCCTTGGCGTCATCATCGTCGCCATCGTCACCGGCCTGCTTGCCGCCCTTCTTGGTTTCGATCTTCTCGTCATCGCCGGACTTCTTGTCTGCCTCGTCCTCCGCCTGCTTGGCGGCCTTCTTGGCCTCCTTGTCGTCCTTCTTGTCTTCCTTGTCCTCCTTGTCCTCGCCCTTGTCGGCGTCGCCCTTGTCCCACTGCTTCTTGAAAGCCTCAGGGACCTCACCAGCCATGACTTCGTGCTTGGCGATGATGCCGTCACGGTCGGTGTCGAGAGCGGCGAACACTGCCGGGGGACCCATCCAGTCTTCCTCGGTCACGAAGCCGTCGTTGTCCAGGTCGCAGGCGGTGAACAGGCGAGCGAGCTTGGCCTTGGAGGCTGCCGACTTGGCACTGACGGCCTTCTCCTCTGCCTTCTCTTCCTCTGCCGACTTGCCCGTGGCACCCAGGGTCTGACCCTTGGGGTCATTCTGGTTGGCCTGGCGACCTGCACGCTTGAGGGCGTTCAGTTCCTGCTCCATCGCTTCGATGCGAGCCATGACACCGTTGTCCTCCGGGGTGCCAAAGTCTCCACCAAGGGTGACCTCTTCTGCGACCGGGGCCGGGGCATCGGCGAGGAAGCCGCCGCCAAGACGGGTCAGGCTTGCATCGAGGGCCTCATCGTCCATGCCCATGAAAGCGAATGCCTGGTCTTCGATCGCAGCCCACTCAGCCTTCTTGCCCAGGGTGGCCTTGGCGAGCCGCAGGGCCTTGGCAGACTTCTGCTTGACCAAGGTCATCAAGTTGGCCTGGCGGCCGACCTGACCCTGGTGGGCCGGGTGGTCCTGATCCTCGACGCCGTAGCCAGGGATCGCGGGTGCGCCCGAGTCACCGTAGGGACCGGGGTGGACATCCTCTGCGAACTCCGACGGGCCGCCGATGTTGTAGTCATCCTTGCCCGGATCGTCCTGCTCATGCGCAGGGTGATCCTGGTCCTCGACCCCGTAGCCGGGGGTTGCGGGTGCGGTGGCAGCCTCACGGTCGAGGGCCGCCCACGTCATACGCTGGCGCTGGTTCATGTCAAATCTCCTTCGCTGTGGCGACTGCCAGGTGAGTTTCGGCTCCACGACGATCCTGGCATCGCCGAGAGATGAGCTTACCGAGCCTGATCAAAGTCTTGACTTCGGCAATGGTGGGTGTCGAGCCGAGAACAGCTTGACAAGCTCGGGTGAACTGCTGTGCTGAGGTATACCCACCGAGGGAACCCAGCCGCACGGCTGCACGATACAAGGGCACAGGGATGGACACCCCGTATTCTGTATTCAAGCCAGCCACACGATTCATCAGGTCAGCGTCGTTGGAAGCCACCCGGCACATGATGGACAGGGTGCTGCCATAGCGGGAACGCTGTTCCGCTGCAACCAGGTCGTCCATCCTCAGCGGCTGGGTCCCTTCCTTGACCAGGCCCTCATTCTCATTGGTGCTGGCAGGAGTCTCTGGACCCGGGGCCTCACTGAGGTCCTGCTCATCCATGTCCTTCTTCAGCTTCTTGCGAACACGATCCTTGAGGTGATCCGTGAGTTCCTGCTCCAGGTCATCGAAAGGACCTTTCGCTGTACCCGCTGGGGCTGCGGGAGCCGCATCGGCCTCACCGCTCTCTCCGCCGCCCTCATCACCGCCCTCATCGCCCCAACCCGCCATGAAGGTGGACGCCAGGGACGCTGCCTTGCGGTACGTCGCCTTGGACCACTGCTCCGGGGGCTGTGCCAGGATGGCTGCGGCCTGATGGGCCTGCACTGTGTCAGGCATCACCTCAATGATGTTTCGCAGGACAGCACCTGTGAACGCGGGCGTGCCCACCCAGGAGCCTTCCACAAACTGGACGCCGCCCGTGGGATCCAAGGACTTGTGCCCGCAGAGTTCTGCAACTCGATGCTGACGGCCCTGGTCATCAAGGAAGGTGTTGCCTTTCTCGTACTTGATGTGGGGGCACATCTCCGTTTCGTCGGCAGCCCAGTGTCCGCACTTGGTGCAAATGGTGCCATCGACGGTGCAATTTCCAACCGATACACCCTCTGCAATGTAGGTGTGATCTTCGGCCACTTCCATGTTATGGACCCAGCCCTCATAGGTGCTTTCCTCGATGGCCGTGATTGGGCTAACCACCCAATCCTCGAAGGTGCGGTTGTTTTGGTTGTCGTACTTCGCCGTGGGGGGAGCCTTGGCGCAGTACCCATGCAACTCGACCGACTGGGTGTTCCCGATGGTCAACAGGTAAGCGGGGAGACGGCCCGTGGCCTCATCACGAACAGCGACCCCACCGTTGATTGCCTCTGCCACCGTGACCGACTTCGACCCGATGCGGGCCTCGAACCGGGCAAACCAACCGCACTTCGCCATCAAAGCGTGCATCTGGCTAGCGATGTCCAACGAGACGGTAGTGCCTACAAGGAACCCACCGTGAGCCTTGGCTCGGTGACCGTCTCCGTTGAGCCACGCCCCGATCAGATGCTTGTGGTTCTCCTGCGACCAGTTCATAGCGTCGGTGGACAAGCACTTGCCGTGGCTGTACTCGCCACCGTGCTTGTGAAACCAATCAGCCGCAAGGCGGCTGGTCAGGTAGACCACGCAGGTGTTCCGATCAACCCGGTCTTGCACCCACGGCTTGTTCCTGCCGGGGAACTCCTGCTCAAGCAGACGAACTACCTCGGCAATGAAGGTATCCTTTTCCCCCATCGAGAACGAGAACACCACCGTCGTCCGATGGCCCTTGCGCTTGTTGAAAGACCCCTCGGCCAAGAAGTAGCCAAGCAACCGAGCCTTGCCTTCGGAAACGGGAACGGTGTGCTCCCCGTCCTTCACTCGGGGGAATGCGACGAAGTCCCCAACCCGAAGATCATCCGCCCGAACCTTCACCACCTCAGGGTTCTGGATCTCGCCCATCTGCGCCTTCCGACGCTTGAACTCATCCATCGAGTAGGTGTTGTTCGGGTTCAGAATGCGCTTGTCGTGTCCCCTCTTGAATCTACGGGTCAGGCTCCGTGTCGTTGGCTTCTTCACCGCAGGGGCGTAAACGGGCAAAATCTCGCCGCACCCACAAGCGCACACCTCGACAGGACGCAGAACATAGTACGGGTGGTTCGCAGTGGATGTGATGGGGGACGCCAATCCAACAGCGTGGATCGTCCTCATACCCCACTTGCCACCCTTGATCTGCTTGTTCAGCACTTCACGGGCACGACCTTTATGGGTCAGCACCATGTCCCCAGGCTGCACGTCCTCGATGGCGATGCGGCGACCATCAGCCATCGTCACCTGTGTACCCGGCAGGAAACAGCCCATGGACAGGGTGCTCATCTTGCCCGACTCGATCGCAGTCACCAGGTCGGCGTGCTTGCGGTCGGTGGCGATGAGGATGTCGATGTAGACGGTTTCCCCGAGGTCACGGGCCACCGCGTCAATGATGCGACCTTTGCTCAGGGCCTCCACCTGAACGTGCTCAACGAAGTTGTGCCCGCCGATGAAGGTCGGGTACGACTTGAGAAGGACATCGCGGTCCCAGCAATCGTAGTTGTTGTTGATGTACTTGTCACAGCCGAGCTTGACCCGGTAGTTCCCGTACTTGCGGTTGACCCGGAAGCCACCCTCTTGGAATGATCCCAGCTTGGTGTTCGGCGGCTCGAAGGTGTCCACGGAGGCCACGATGGTCGCGTGGGTCAGGAGGTAGTCCTTGGGGTTGAACGGCTTGCCAAAGATGCCGGAAGCCCTGGTGATCAGGTTCTCCGGCACGGCTGCTGTAGCCTTCGCCGCAGTACGCACACCTTGCCACTCCGAGCCGGTGACTCGGGGGTTCAAGATGGTAGCACTGGCGAACTTCAGAAATGCCATCTTCAGCCCCCAACCGCTTGGAGTGAGGACTTCTTCGACCCGAGCATCCCGGACGCATCCTCAGCAGGAAGCTCCTCGATGTACTCCCCGGCGTCGTAGTCCGGGTCACCAATAATGTCACACCGCTTGATGAGGAACAGGCAACCAGGGCAGCCCAGGAGCCGCTCACTCTTGCCCTCTGACCTCTTGTAGACAGCGTGACGCAGGGTGCCTTCCTTGCACTTGGGGCAAGTGTAGCCCCCTGCCTCCAGTTCAGCCCTGGTCGCCTGGTAGTGCCGGTCTGAGGACGCCCAGTAGAGCGCCCTCTTGATGTAGGCATGAGCCAGACGCTCAATGGTTGCAGCAGTACGGGCCACAGGCCCTCCTGCCACAGGCACCGACTCAGACCCACCAGGGATCGTGGTGTGCTCAGGATTCGGCGGGATGGCAGCAATGCCCGTCACCCGCTGTACGTCCTCGACTGGGTAGCGACCCGAGCCCCAAGGGAACTCGATGTCCACTTGCCCAATGGCGGGATACACCGCAACGACTCGGCCTGCCTGGGATTCGTCTGTCCCGCTCCCAGCCAGAGGATACGCCATATCCCCAACAGAGAACTCGGAAGCCCTCTGCTGGTAGTCAACGTATGTCGTTGCACTGTGTTGCTGCCCCACGAGGAACCTCCCGCTTCTTCAGGCGGCCTTGGGAGCCTTCGCCAGGCCAGCCATGATGCCAGCCATGCGGGCCAACTTCTGGGCTGCCGCCGGAGTGACTTCGCCAGCCAGGTGAGGCATGACGTGACCAGCGGCCACCATGAGGGCAGCGACACGGGCCGGGGACTCAGCACCTTCGAGCACGCGAGCCTGGAACTGGAGCACGTCCATGCCAGCAACGGCCAGATGCTTGCCGAGCAACGAAACCTGCGGGTCCGAGGCCGACGCACAGCGGGTGGCTGCCGCCGAGATGCCCTGGAACAGGGTGGCGAGCTTGGCACCTGTCTGGACTGATGCCTGGACGCCCGGGGCCGGGGCCTGAGGTTCGGGCGAGCCAGCGCCGTTCGACACTTCACCCGCTTCCTGCTTCTCGCGGAGTTCGCGGTTCCACTGCTGCGTGAAGTGATCGGTCATGTAGGGTTCGTCGGGCTCTTGCTCCGTCGGGCCGCCCACTTCCTCACCGATGGCCTCCGGGTCGAAGCCCAGGGTGCCTTCGTCGAACACGTCATCGCCAGTCAAGCCCTGCTTGCGCTGGGTGGCGAGCTTCTTGATGTCCACGCCTGCCTTCTTGGCGATGAAGTCCGCAATCATGTCACACTGGAAAGCGAACTTCTGAGCGACTTCGGTTTTGAGGCCATAGGCCGCTGCGTTCGCCACGATGTCGGATGCGGCTGCATCAAGACGGTCATTCGCCTTCTTGGCAGCCTGCTTGCTGAGTTGAGCCATTGTGAATCCTCCGTGCCAGTCTGGGTGGACGCCAAAGGGCGCACACAGGCCCCTCGCTTATACCCCCCGTGTTATAGAAGAATCAGCGCAAGAATCTTTGCACTGCCTGCTTGCTACTTGGTGTTGCCTGATTTTGTGGCGCTTCGGCCTCCCCCTTGGCGTATGCCTCCGCATCGTACTTGTCCACAAAGTCACCCCCGAAGATGTGCGCAACACCCTCAGGATTGGTCGCAACCCAGTCCCCGTCCTCATTCGCCCAGACCGTGCCTGGTGGGTGCGGGGGCTCCGCCTTCTGGAGGGGTTCATCCAGAATGGACAAGTCCCCCGTCTTCACTGCGTAACGCACGGCTGCCACATGTGGGTTCTGAGGGTCTACCTCGACCCCCATCTCCTCCGTGGCCTTATCCAGGGCGGTGGCCATGTCCGTGACCTGCATCAGCTTGATCTGGTCGGACATCTCTGAACAACTCTGTGGGTCCTGGGCCTTCTTGAGGCACTCGACAAGATCCGCAATGCCCTCCTGGAGGTTCTGCGGCTGGAACTTCTGGCCAACTTCATCAAAGACATCAATCGGATTTGAGGCAGGCATCTTCTTGCCTGCAATCGCATTGATCAGGCCCCGATTCGTGGTCATGTTGTTCGTGCCCATGTCCCGGATCAGGCCTCGCAACAACTCCTGCACCGCCGGATCCAGGGACACCCCGTCCACCCCGTTCAGAAGGTCCGCCAAAGGTGCCCAGGGGGTGTCCTTGGACATCTCCTGCAACTCACCATCGCCGAGCTTGCCCATCGCATCCCGAACGGACTCTCGTACAGCATGTGGGTCAGATGAGTCCGCCAGCAACAACCCAGTGTCACCCTGCTTGACCATGTGCCGGGCCAAAATCCCCATCTTCTCATCGAGGGGCTCCCGGAGAAGGGTTTTGCCATCTGGTCCGGTCTGCTCCCACTTCTCACCGTTCATCTCCATCGCCAGGTGCAGCCCGTCGATGATGCGGTTGAGTTCCTTGGCTTGAGGGCTGTCGGGTTCCAAGTTCTCCAGACGGGTAGCCGCTTCCTCCGCTGCCTCTGCCCGGGCTTTGGCGGACCCGCGCCTGAACTGCTGGAAAGCACCCTCGGCCCTCGCCAGCAAAGCAGGACCATCCAAGGGGGTCTTGGAAAGGGGCTTGCCACCCAGAGGGTCCGCTTTGGGCTTGGGTGCCTTCTCCGGTTTGTCCTCAGCTTCAGGCTCACTCACGTCCACGGGTTCAGCCTCTCCCTCATCCGGCTGGGACCCTCCTTCCGGTTTCTCGGCTGCTTCCGGTTTGCCCTCATCCTTGGGCGTGGGCACGGGCGTGGCATCATCCTTGGGCACAGCATCATCCTTGGGCTTTTCGGCTGCTCCTGGCTGTGCCAGAGATTTGATCTGCTCAACAGCCGCATCCCGCTTGTCCGCCGCAGCCGTGGCCGCCTGGTCTGCTTCAGCCTTAGCCTTACCCTTGAGGCCCTCCGCTCGGATAGATGCCTTTGCAAGTTCCTTGTTGGCAGCGTCATAGGCTGCCATGGGCTCCTTGAGGGCCTCTTCTAGTTCGGGGTGTGCCTCAAGCAACTCCTTCCGAGCTTGGTTGATCTTCTTCGGGGCTCCTGCGGACAAAGCATCTGCCATCGCACCCAGGGCCTTGGAGTAGTCTGGTGCCTTGCCCCCATCACCGGTCCCCTCAGTGCCCTCATCCCCAATCTCCTGCCCCTTGGAGTAGGCCGTGGCCTTCTCCTTGTCAGCCTTGTCGGGACCGAAGGTGTGAGGCTCGCCCTCCGGGTTCTTGGCAACCCAGTTCTTGTTCTCACTCTGCCAGACATCACCAGGCTTGTGCTCTGGCTCCCCAGGCTTAGCAGCGGGAGGCTTGGGCAACGCTGGGGGTGCCGGGGGCTTGGGCGGAGAGGGGAGCCCCTGCTTCCTGTCGTTCTTCTTCTGCTGCCTCTTGTTCACCGCCAGCATCCACCGCCAGGCCACCCGGGCAGCGACCTTCTTGAAGTTGAGGCTGAGGTCCTTGTCCCCTTCTCCTGCCAGATCCGCATCCTCGGTCCTCATCCGGTTACGCCGGAGATCCTCGCGGATGGGCTTCTTCTTGGGGTCCGGCTTGAGCATCTGGCGAACATCCTTGTCCTCCTTCTGCGCTGGGGTCTTGGTCGCCAAGTACCGGGCGGCCACCCGCCGGATGATGGCGTCTTCGATGGATGCCTTCTTCTCGTCGAGCTTGGTCAAAACGGTGCCATCCTTGAGGTAGGCATCCTCCAGACCTGGCACCAGGTACTGCGACTTCAAAGTGGCAGCCTCGTGACCCACAGCCTCAGCGGCACCCTCCAAAGCCTTGGTGAACTCATCCTTGAGCTTCTTCTCCCGCTCCTTCTTGTCCTCAGGCAAGTTCCCACCCTTGGACCTGGCAGCCTTGAGGCGCTCTTGCATCTCCCGGTTGGCGTGCAGACCCCGGATGTCCTTGGCCGTGATCCCTAGCCCTAGACCGTCGAGGTACTCATTGACCGCTGTGGCATTGACCCGGCCATCCTCGTAGGTGAAAATGGTGTCGCCCTTCTGCTTGTCTTTGACGGCTTCCTTCATCACCCGGATGAGTTCTGCATCCTTGGTGACCTTCTCATGGTCCACACCGGACTTGCCAACGTAGGTGATTGTGGCCTTGCCATCGCCGAACTTGATGTGCTCGGGCGTCCAGCCGGTGACCCCGACGTGGCCGTCTTTGGCTGACTCGTCGTTGCCCACCCGCTCGTAGGTGTCATTCATCAGACCAACGGCCAGGGCACACAGCCTCGTGTGAGTGTCCTTGGACTTGAGGTCCTTGGTCACCTGATCCTGGAGCTTGTGCAAGTTTCCCCGCAGCTTCTCAACCCGCTCAGCCTTGTCCCGATTGCGATTCTGGATCTGCTTCTCGCTGTACTCGTAGACCGTCGTGGTTCCCTTGCCATCGGCCTTGGGCACTTCCTTTTTCTTTTGGTACTTGGCCGCTTCCACCATGCGGGTAGTTCCATCCGTACAGGCCACGGCCAACACGTTGCTGTCTACTTCCGTCACAGTGCCCTGATAGTAATTGCCGCCCACGGTTTCCCAGGCGTACTTGTCCCCCACATCGGGAATCTGCCGATCTGTCCACTCCTGACGGAAAGCGGCCTTCATCTGCGTGGGCAGAATCGGACGCCGCAGGATGGCAATGACACGACCACTCGAAGGGTACTGCTTAGCCAGTGACTCCCAGACACGCTTTGCGGCGGCGGAGGTGGATCCCACTGACCCGCAATCGTCGGACATGAACAAGAAGGGACCCTTACGGTCAAACCACTCAGCAGCGACTGACAGGTACATGGCCTTGCCGATGCCCAGGCCCCGCAAGCTCTCGTCATACACGTCTGCGTGCGAAACAGACAACTGCTCGATGCGTGGATGCCCCCTGCCAGAGCCATCGACCCAGCGAGGCTTCGAGGTGTCCTCCAACTCGGGATGCTGGCCCAGCAACTTCAGGATGTCAGATGCGCACTTCGCCTCATGCACATTCCCTGCGGAATACGCATCCATTGCAGCAATCCGGGTAGCCCCGGAGTACACCGCAGCCAAGATGCCACTGGAGGACGCCTTGATGCGATAGGTCACCTTGATGTCCTTGACATCCATCAGCGGGGTGCGGGGGCCGAAGGTTTCCCGCCCTTGCTTGGCCAGGAACTTCAGAGCCAGGAGGGATGCCAATGACATGGACCGGGCTTGCTTGACCGGCTTGGCCTTGGGCTCATCCTTCTTCATGTCACCGTAGCGGTACACCGACACATTGATCTTGGGCTTGTAGCCCTCAGGCAACTTGTTCGTGATGCCCTTGTAGATGGCCTTGCCAGGGATGATGTAGACGTGCATCTCCAGGTCGGTCAGGTTCAGCACCATCTGCGACGAGGTGAACATGTCATCCGTGTCCCGGACCATGTTGTAGGGACTCTTGCGATCATCCAAGCGTTCCCAAACCAGGGCTTGCGCCATGTCCGTGGGTTTGGTCACGCCCCGCAGGACGCTCTCAGCCTCATCCCGCCGAGCGTGCGTGGACACATAGGGGATGGGCATGTCCCGGGTGTACCCCACCTCAGGGTGCAGAATGCCGTGGTTGGTGCGGACGTGAGTGACGCCCTTGCGCAAGGGAGTCACGATAGGCTCGTACTTCTTGGAGGCTTCTACCACCTTGGTCGAGTCTGCATCAGCGACCAGAGTGTGCCCCTTGAGGCCATTGATGTGCGTGCAGATGACCTCGGTGGCTTCCCTGACCGTCTTCTTGCTCAGGGCCTCCCGGATGCGCTCGCCATCCCTGGTGGGCTTGCCCTTGGTGAGCACTCGGTTGTTCTCGCCCTCATCCCGAAGAACCATCAGAGCCGAGTTCACAATGCCCACACCATGCTCGTTGATGCCCTCTGACCAGTCAGTGCCCATGTCGTGGAAGTAGGCGACCTCCACCCCATTGATCAGTTCATGGACGATTTCGATCTGGGGGTTGTAGTTGCGGTCCCGATTTTTGAGCAGGCACCGCTTCTCGTCGAACTCGCCGACCGCAATGATGCACGCTGTCCGAGTGCGGGCTGCCTGGTACCGAGAAGCAAGCCTGGCTGAGGCCCCCACAGGCAGGCCCAGCACGATCTCATCGAAGGCATCCAAGTTGGGGCCAGTCAACCGGCCCATGGCGTACAAGGAGAGGGACTCGCAGAAGTGCTCATCAGCATCTGTGGCTGCATACAGTGAAGGGAACTTGCCCTTGTGATCGGCCTCCTGAATCCACTGCCGAATCCGCATCCGGTCTACCGTGCCCACAGGTGCTCCTGTGGTGGCCTCAACCAGCACAGCCTGCCCCCTGTCGTCATAGGAATCGACCTTGACCTTCTTGTTGTTGACGATCATAGCCAGCACTTCCCCAACCTCAGGCAGGCGGCTGTCTGGCTTGGATGCGGTCATCTGGAAGTGGTAGGTGTTCCACTTCTGCTTGGTGGCCTGATCGAGCTTCTTGGCCCAGAGCCTGTGCCCCAGTTCATGCACCAGATGCCGAGCGGACTCATCCACGGAGGACCCCTGGACACCGGGCCGCAGGTAGATCACATCCTTGGCAGGCATGTACCATGCCGCCCAGTTCTTACGCCCAAGCTGGCCAACCAGGAACAACTGCCCATAAGCCATCTGGTGCAGCCCGGGCACATTGGTCGAAGCCTTCACGGCCCGCTCGATGATGACCTTGGCGTTCGCCAGGTCCTTGGGCGATGCCTGAATCGTGTCGTGGACGGTGAATGGCCCCAACTGGAAGATGCCACTCTCCTCGGACCTCTCAGGCCACTCACGGGCTGCATCCAACAGGTAGAGACGCTCTGCATTGTCCCCGTACCAACGCACGATGTCCGGGGGTCCCTTCCCCATACCATAGGTCTTGGAGAACAGTCTCACGGCCATCTCAACTGCCTTAGCAGACTTGGCTGGCAGAGCCAGGTGGTCAATGACGTAGGCCGCCCATTCCTTGCCTACCTTGTAGAACAGGTGCCAAGCCACCCAGAGTTGGGGGGTATTCCCCAGATAGCGTTCCTTGCTTTCCGAGGCCTTGGCACGAAGTTCCAACAACCTTTGGTGGTACTCACCGGGCAGGGCTGGATTGGCGAGCTTACGCCGAGCCACCTTGGGCATCTCTGGCGCTCGGGATTCATCGTACCGCACCTTGAACAGCTTGAGTTCCTTGCTGGGGCCACCGTGTACGGAGTCAATGACCACAGTGGGGTCACCCTTGTCGTTCTTGCCGAAGCCGGAAATCGTGCCAGGACGATTCATAAACTTGCCGGACAGAACAGGGTCTCCCACATTGAGAGTGAAGGTCTTGGCTGTCTTCGGGTTCGCCTGGTAGACCACCTGGTCCTGACCCCCCAGGGGCTTGGCACCGTGAATCAGGGCCACACCTGCGGCAGCCGGGATGACCTTGGCCCCCTTGAGGATCACATCACGGTCCCAGATCACTTCTTCGACGTACCCATAGGAGGGCACCGTCGAGGTCTTGAACTTGATGGCAACCAGCGGGTCATCTGGCGTGACCTTGATGTGCGTGCTCTGCACACCTGGCACCAGCTTGCCCCAGTGAATGGAGACGGCAGAGACGGCATCAATCCCGAACTTCTTGTAGGGCGGGTGCATCAGCAACTTGCCATCGGCCATGATCTGCTGGGCACGGCTCTCCGTGGTGAAGTGAATGAACTCATCCTGGTTCACATCCGCCAGATACACTGCCCCACCACCGAAGGACTCCCCCGGTTGAGTGTTCAGGAGTTTGCCCACCCGGATGCCCGGATTCAGGCCCATGCGGACACGAACCATGAGGTGGGTGGGGTCATTCGCCAACGCCGGGGTCGCAATCAGCACGCCACGAGCCACATCCTGAATCTGCTTGACCCCAGCACCTTGGAGGTTGAACTCCAGCATCAGAGCCTTGGTGTCAAGCACCTTGCCAGGTTGGGTAAGCACCTGGAGGTAGTGCTCCGCCTGGGCATGGTCCATGAGCACTGTAGCCTCGCGCACTTGCTGCTGTTGCCCCGGTGTCAGGAAGTTCAGTCGCTTGCCCGACGGCAACTCAAAGTCCATCAAATCGAAGATGAACTGAACCTTGGCTTCCTTGTCCGCCCAGTTTGCCAGGGCCTCACGGAAAGGCTTCTCAGTCCGGGCAATCTCCTTGATCACGTCCAGCAGACCGAGCTTCTGCATCTCCAACAGGGCCTTCTTGCCGGTAGGCTCCCGTAGGAAGGTGTTGATCAGCATATTCGACAGGTGGGCGTGTGGGATGTTCTTGATCTTGTCCTTGTTCTTCACAATAGAACGCTCCACCTCCAGCGAGAGGGTGAAGCCGTACTTGATGAGGAACTTGATCGCCCGGATCATCCGGCTGGGGTCGTCCGAGAACGTCTTGTCAGGAGACACGGGACACCGCATCACCCCTTCCTGCAAATCCCGTAGGCCACAACCCGTCAGGTCCAGGATCTCGGCCTTGTCCGGCCCTTCCGCCAGGTCGTGCAGCCGCCACAGCAAAGTGTTGAACGTGAACTCACGCCGAACCACATCCTCGTGGATCGTGGACTTGTTCACCGCGTCTGGGGTGTACCCACCTTCAGGGTAGCTCTCCGTCCGGGCGTTGGCGATCTCGATGTCCTCGCCCTTGAGATTCTGGTCACCCAGCATCCAGTCGCCGACGATGTGCAGCAGGGCCACGCCATACTGGTTGGTGGCAATGTTGGTCCTGACCGGGATGGCTCGGGCGACCTGGGCAGCGAACCACTCAGAGTCCTTGCCCTTGAGGGCCACGGAGTCAATAACGACGTCGATGTCTTTCACCGGGTACTTACCCCCGGTGGGGTCCATCACGAAGTTCCTAACAGCACCCCCCACGACATAGGCGTGCTGGGACACCCCAAGCTGCTTGGCCAGGTCCGACAAGAACTTCATGAGCGCCAAAGACGCTTGACTGTTCAGGGCTGTGATCGTGTTCTGGCCCAAGGTTTCGTTCCTCGCCTTCTAGTCAGGGCCGGGCCATAGACAGAACAACGCGAACCTACCCGCCCTTGCCGTGCGTCCCGACAGACCGAACAGCCTCATCCAGTGGTGGCCTCGGTTTGGCCCCCGGCTGCTGCCCGGCGAAACGGCTCTGGCCCTCCTCCTTGGGCTTGGCGTAGTTCAGGCCCAGCCGCTCGGCGATCATGTCAGCCAGATTGCTGTTATCGCCCAGAGCCGTACCCACCGCTGTATACATCCCACGAAGAACCTCGTTGAAGGTCGCATCATTGAACGTGGCAAAGTCACGCTTCAGCTTCTCGCTGACCGTCACTGGGTCAATGTTGAGCAGGTCGAGGATGGTGTCGATGTCCAGCGAACCCTTCTGGTAGAGGTTGAACAAGGCATCGAACGTCTCGTTGTTGTCCCGCAGAGCCAGCCGGGTGAAGGACAACTTGGGGACGACAACTTCTAGGTTGCCATCCTCGTCCTCTTCCACAAAGCCCATGCGGGCGCACATGGGTTTGAAGAAGTAGTTCTCGACCAGATCCTGGAGCACCTCACGCATCAGCATGAACTCGGTGTTGATGACCTCCAAGTGAATACGATCCCCCGAGTAGCTGGCCTCACCCGAGAGCAGGCTCTCGGTCATGCCCAGGCCCGCGTACATCAGTTGGTTCGTGTGCTCGAAGACCCACGACCAGTCGGGCAGGCGCTGGTCAGCCCCCATCTCCTCCCAAGTGACTGCGAAGTTGGTGATGATCGAGAAGTCGGGGTCCTGGAGAACCAGGTCCACCTGCTCCCGCAGGTCCTCAGTCTGCTCAGCGTTCATGCCCTCGGCGGAGATCAACCGGCACGGCGTCATATGCCGTGACGCAATGCTCGTCATGGACTGCCGAACCTTGTCACGGAAGATCAGGGTCCGCAGAAGTGGCCCCAGGATGCTTTCCCCACGGGCCTCATACTGGGAACTCTTGCGAGCCATGTAGTAGCAGAATGACCCCGCATCAGGGTCCGTGTTCAGCGGGATGTTCCGCCCCTCTGCGATGGCCTCCACCACGTCCTGGGGCATCGACCGCACCACGCGGGCAGCGTGCTCATCCCCCTGCTGGGCACGGTTGATGACGGCCTTGGTCTTGGAGTCGGGGATCAGCTCGATGAGCTTCTCATCGGTGAAGGGGAAGCTCTCCATCTGGATCTGCTCGGGAGGCAGAACTCGAATGGCGCTCCAGCCCTTGTAGTGCCTCTTGAGCCAGGCCAGAGCCCGCTCCGCCGCATCCTGGCGCTTCTGGGTCCTCTCGACAATCTCGCCCTCAGCAGTGATCTCCCGGATGATCTCATTCTCCACGTCAGGTGGCATGTCTGGGGACACGTCCTCACAGAAAATGAATACCTCACCCAGGCAGTTCCACTCGTGTACGATCTCCAGCATCCGGTGCAGCAACCCGATCTTCTCGGACCACTTCTCGCAGAACCGCAGGGATGCCTCAGCCACCTTGCGGTTCTTGGCCGGGGGCATCCGCAGACGTACCTTCGAGAGAGGGAGTTTGGTCTGGAGGGCCACAGCCCGATTCACAAAGGGGTCATTCTTGTGGAAGAATCGGTAAAAGTTGCGCTTCTCATCGTCCGACTGAGGCAGTTCGAGGAAGTCGGTGGAGAGTTCAGGCGAGTAGAAGTTGCCACCCATACCCATCGTGGACCCACCCGTAGCGGGGGACGCCATCTTCGAGCGCATGGAGCCAGTGATGATCTTGGAGGGCTTGCCCACCAGGACACCCTTGCGAGGGGCAATGGTGCGAACCTCTGTCACATCGGCGGGATCATTCGTGCGTGCCATCAGTTGTCACCTTCATCGGAAACGACCACAGGCTGCGGGGGGGCAAGGACCCTCACGGGGGCCGCCCTCTCCGACTCCGGCAGCAGGTCCGGGTCCGTTCTGTTCCAGTTAGGCTGAGTGTTCCCGATGCCCTCCAGGACGCCCAGGGATCCCCGCAGTTGCCCGATAATACTGCGGGTCCGGCGCATCACCAGAGGGTCCTGGTCCTTGACCTGACTGGAGACGACACCTAGCGCCTTGCGGATCGCCACGGTTGCGGCATGGATGTGCCGGTGCATCTCCTGGTCGGTAGCTGTCCTGGCTGCCAGTCGCCCCATCAGATCCACTCCTGCGTCTTGGTCAAATAGCCATGCTTGAAGGCCACCTTGAGCACCGTCTTGAGCAGCGTCACGTCATCGGGGCTCCCGTGGAACAGCCGTTCCCAGGACCCACCGGCTTGAAGGAACACCCGTGCAACCCGGTTGAACTCATCGGGCCGTGGGATGACTTTACCCTCCAAGGTCAGCTTGACCATCTTCAGGATGAACCGATGGTCGGCCTGTACCGGCCAACTAGGGGTGATCGTCGCCATGTTACCTCCGGCCCCGAGACATGTGCCGGTTGATGGCAGAACGCTGTCGGTCGGGGCTGCTGCCTCCCAGGCGGCTCATGGTCCTCGCCTTCTTCTGGGCGCGGGCCACGTCCATGTAGCTCCCCTCAGACTGATGCTGAGGGCCACGACCGATGTTGCCCGCAATATACTTCCGCTTGCCCAAGTGCTGGGTCGCTTCCCACGCCATACGGAACATAGCGTCGGACATGTCGTCGAACTTGCCCTTGATCTGCGGTGCCTGTACCAGGATGAGGTACTTGGACTGCACCTCTTGCTGAAGCTCCAACAGTTCATTGATGTGGGCACTGTGGGCCGACTCTGGGCTGGTGGAATTCTCCAAGGGCCAGTCATACAGGACGATCTTGCGCTCGTACATCAGGTCTTTGAAGTTCTGGAACAATTGGCTCGACAACTGCTTGGTGAAGAACACCGAGTTGCACTGGGTCAGACCCCTCTTGTGCAGAGCCATCTCAAAGGGCAAACCGGCCCACTGGTCAAAGATACCAGACGAAATGTAGAAGCGCCGGGAGAGGTTGAACAACCACTCGGTGATGTCATCGAACGACAGTTTGTCCTGATTCTTGTAGTCCCCCTCTCCAGCCCGGATGCGCTCGATGAGGTCGAGCACAATTCGACCCTCATCATCCAGGTGCCCAATCGCCACCGCACAATAGTCGCCATCGATCTTGCCCGCCGAGATGTCGAGGCCCATGAAGTGAGGTGCCCTCAAAGGTGCCCGATGCGCAGGCCTCAACCGGGCGTCCACACAGGCCAGCAAATGCTCGGGCTCTAGCCAGCCACTCGTCCTGTCCGTAAAGTCCGCGCCATACTCCGTGAAGAAGCTGATCGAGTCAGTAGCGTACTCCTCCGCGAGGAACGTCGCCTCAATGGTGGGATTCACCTCCCAGGACGGTGCCTGGATGCAAAGCATGTTCTGACTCTCCAACCCACCTGTGAAGCCCTGCCGGAACTTCTGGAAGAAGAATCCCTGCTTGCCCAATGGGGATGAGATGGAGAGGATGCGGCCCTCAACAGCGGGGATGAGCCCCCCGTCAGGCCCCCTGATCTGTAAAGGCATCTTGGTCTTGGGGTCCTTGGGCGAGAAGGCCGCCAGCGAAGGCTTGACCGCACGGTAGATCGTCAGTGCATCGGACTGTCCGGCCTCATTGAAGTGGGCCAACTCGTCAAGAATGATGACGATGTTACCGGCACCACGGAGGCCCTTGGCAACGCACGATTTGAAGGACACCTTGATGGTGGCCTTGGCCGTGGGGTCGTCCACATACCGACCGAATCGCTTGATGTCCGCCGGAGTCTGGAACTTGGCGTAGGACATCGTGTTGTTGGCGGTGTACGGTTTGAAGTAGACACATTCGCTGAAATGGCCGCTGGCCTCTGTGTAGAGCAGACCCGCCTGGTCCTTGTCAGTTGCCACCGAGATGAGGCCAATGGTGTTGGTCTTGGGCACCCCATAGAAAGTCTGAGGATCGCCCTTCAGAAGGAGCTTGTAGACCTCGTAGGCCACCACACAAGCACAGAGGAACGTCTTGCCCGACCGACGGCCGATGGAAAGCACCAGTTCTCGCCGCTGCACACCAGGAATGACCTCCCTGATGTTTGAGCGTTTCTGAAGGAACAAGAACTCCAGGTACTCCCGCTCGGTGAAGTATTGAGGGTTCTGCCGTCGCCAGTCGGTGACGATGAATGGGTCGTTGTCGTCCAATTCCAGGCCGTAGTGCGCCTTGAGAATGACCCGCTGCACTGGATACAACTGGATGTTGAGCCCCCAAGAGGACTCGATGAACTCAATGATGTTCGCGGGTTCTTGGCCAGTCCTATCTAGTTGACCAGCACTGAGGGCGATGTCTGAAAGACCCATCAGCCCTCCTTTAGACCACGTTCTTCATCCGGTTCTTGGCATCGACCTTCCACTCGTCATTGACCATCGCCGCGAACTTGGCGAACACCGTCTCGATCTGCTCATCCCGCAGCTTGGCACCGTGCATGGCCTCCCGCATCGTGTCCATCAGCAGCTTGTAGACCGCCAGGAAACCCGGGGAGTCCAGGTCGATGAGCTTGCCCGCCATCTGGTCCATGCGCTTGAGCCAGGTATCGCCAGCGGCACGCAGGGCCTGCACCCGCTTGGAGGACAAATTCGCCGTGCTCTCATTGTTCCGGGACGCCTCGTCCCGCTCGAACTTCAGGGATGCTGCTTCCTCACTCAGCCCCAACATGACCTGATGCAGCACGTCTGGGGAATCAGGTGTCTTCTGAACTGCAAGGAGTACAGGATCGTGGGCTACTGAGACTTGCTTGCGGTGCAACACCGCAGCCACCGTGGCATTGGCTGGTGCGGCCACTGCCAACGCTACAGCCGCCGCTACGGGCGCTTTGCGCCCTGGCGAAGTCCTCATCACCACGGGGTCACCAAACTTGTTGGTCTGGATGTCGTCCGTGTCGGCAAGGTCTGCCACAGCCTTGTACTTCAGTTCACCCTTGGCCGTCAGAACCTGCACACGGGCTGCCCCCGCAGGGATCTTGGCGAGCAGGTCCGCACGGGCCTGTCTATCTTTGATGGTCTTTCTGGGCATGGCCGTTCCTATGCAATCAAAGGAGACCCAGGTGCGGGCGCACCCCGGTCCATGTAACCCGCCCGATCGGTGGCAGTCAGGGCAAAGGCGGAAGCTGCCCCCCACTCCAACACCTCGATGCGAGTGTCATCCCCGTTGCCCCTCGTGGTGGAGATCACCAGAGCATTGGCCGCCGGATTGGGGCAACTGAAGCCAGGCAACGCATTGATGGCAGCAGCCAGGTTGTCTGCCAAGGTGCCGTCCGAGACACCCACAGCAAAGTCCACACCAGGCCGCAGGGCGTAGGGTCCCACCCGAATCTCGTGCGTCCCTGGCACGCAGTTGGCCCAAGTACAGGTGATGGTCGCAGTGGCCGGAGTGATCCCCCCACCCATCCTGCCGTTCTGGCCTGCCCCATTGCTCTTCTTGACCCAGGAGAACGTGTAGGTCTGCCGGATAGGCTTGGGCTGCCCGAGGGCCTTGACCGTCTTGCTGGGGTCAGTGCCAAAAGGATGCACGGGGACGTGAATCCTGAAGGCTGGCCCACTGTGGTACTTGGTCATGTGGTCCTCCTCACAGGTGCAACCCGTCGAACAGCACATCGCCGAGGCCCTCGGTCACGGGAGCCTCCTGGATGTCGAGGTCCAGGGGGGCTCCGCCGAGGTCGTACTCCTGCTGATTGAACAGGGAAGCCGTGATCTCCTGGTCAGGTGCATCCGCCTGGTGGATCATCCTCTGCTGGAACTCTGCCGCGTTCTTCGGGAGCCGCGTCAGCAGTTCCTTGCCGTACTTGGTGCAAACCCCGTTGGCGTTCGCTAAGGAGCAGCTAGCACACCGATCCATCGCCTGGACATACCGGATGCTGTTGGCCCGATGTGTCGAGGCTGCCTTCTCGCACCCAGACGTTCCCGTCGGGGAAGCGTAGGCAGCAGCGTCTACATATAGGTGGCCTGCCAGTCCTTCGTGCTCCTGTCGCAGGGCCTGAACCATCTGGGCCGCAGCCTTCCGCAGAGGGCTGGCAAACCGGAGGCTCAACAACGAGGTGAGATCCTTTCCGGCCAGGCCCTCAGACATCTGCCGACGGAGCCAGGTGCCCAGCATCTGGAACTCGGCAACACGGATGCCACTGGCCTTGGCCGCTGCGTGCATGGCCTGTTCGCTGGCTGACAGAGCCTTGCCAGCCTTCCGGTCAGCTTGAGCCGTCTCGTACACCGGCCCGCTGTACTCCCGGGTCGTGGAGGCCACCCTGGGGGCGTCCTGACGGGTGCCTGAAGCGTTGGCGAAGGCCGTGGCGACCTTGAGCACTTGCTCCGGGGTGGTGCCTGCCAGAGCCTGGCGGGCTTCCCCTTCGGTCAACTGACCTGCATTGACCATCTTGGCGACGTGAAGCTGAGCCTTCTTCAACTGGGCCGCACCCAATTCTGCCTGAGCAAGGGTCGCCCAAGTGCTGCTCCGGCTGGCCAGCCGGTGCTCCGTCATCTGGGTTCCCACACCGCCATAGGTCCCGGCCTTCTTGACCTGGTTCAATGAAGCCAGGGTTTCAGCAGCCTGCCGGATGGCCTGGGGTGCCGCAGCGGACTCCCGCAGGCGCAGCGCATCCGCCTGAGAGATGAGCCCCGCGTTGGCCGCCTGAGCAACCAAAGCCAGGGCTGCTTGCCGGGCCTTGGCCGTGTCATCCCGCGTGATCACCTGCTGAGCCTGCTTGGGGGCAGCCTGCATGGCTGCGTGGGCTTCCAAGGTGGTCACCTTGTCCGCCGGGCGCATATCCACTGGCTTGGCAGTGGGCGTGTGCTTGACCTCACGAGGTCCGGTCAGGAAGGCCAGTTGCAGGGTCTTCTTGGGGTCACCCCCGACAGAAGCCACCCGATGCCCGGCTGCGGTCAGCAGCGGGCTGTAGTGGGCCAAAGCCCTCTTCCAGGGGACCTCTGTGACCATCTCCATGCCGAGCTTGGTGGCGATGAGGGGGTTGTCCGTGATGACGTAGCGGGCAGTGCGAGCAACCCGCTTGAGTTCAGGGATCCACTTGCCATTCTTCAGGCCTGGGAAAGCCGAAGCACGGACAAACACCCGACCGGCAACGCCGTGGTCAGCAGCAATGATGCCAGCGGCCTTGGTGGCGTCAGCCTCATCGAGGTTGGCGTGCAGGTAGTTGACGATGGTACCCATCGTCTCCCCATAGTGCGACATCCGCACGGCCTTCTTGATGTGCCATGCCATGTCATGGGCGTTCTTCTCCACACCAGGCGTGGCAGGCAAACCGCTCTCGATGGACTTCTCGTACTCCGCAATGTCCTTGTCCCGGTTCGGGACCAAGTTCAGACCATCCGTCCGACGATTCACACCCCAAGCCTCCTCCAGTTCAAGGGATGAGTTGAGCGGGGGCTTGTCCGGGCGAAGCTCCTTGGGCAGGCGCTCAGGGTCTTGCTCCTGGGTGGGGTCTAGCCAGGACAGGTCCACCAGGGACGCTGCCTGCTTGGTTGCGGACGACAGGTGCAGTGCCCCTTCTTCCTCGGAGAGCATGTCCGACAGGTTGAGACCATCCTGCTCATCGTGCAGATCGATGTTGCCCCAGCCGAAGTCGAAACCCTCGTCACCCTCCTTGGAGATGAAGCCATCAGGAAGATCACTCATGCCCGAGGTCTGGGCAGGCGTGATGGGGCCAGACATGCCCGACTGGTCACCATGGCTGTTCAAGCCCTCGCCCAAGGTCTGGTCGAAGGAAAAGCCATCCAGACCGTAGTTCGAGCCCTCGGTCCAGGTGAACTCATCCGCAGGGAGGTTCGACTCACCCACAATGCCATCAGCCCATGAGGCGTGCTTCTTCTGGCTCACTGTGCCCTCCCGATCCACCGGGCAGCCACCCGGGTCACTGCCGCCTCAAAGTTCCAATCTGCATGACGCCGACGGCGTAGCCGGGACCGTACCTTGGCCGCAGCGGGCCAATGCTTGTCGAAGTCTGCAAGGAGCTTCTGCATCCCGGCGAGCGTAGCCTGGTAGGTCAACCTGGTGGTACCCCAGATCATGGTCAAGCTCTCAGGTTCTCCATCGGGGCACTCAGCCTGCACCGTCCACTCCCGTGTATCCGGGTCATTGCCGTTCCCACTGGGGGAATCCCACTTCTCAACATCAACCTCAGTGGTGCCCACCTCGAACACGCCATTCAGCACCAGATAGACATCCCGGTCGAGGACTATCTCCTTGTTCCCGATGAGCATCTTCTGGCCTGCCCGTCCAGACACCATGAAGCTGACGTTCTGAAGCTCATCCAGGGAGTAGGAGTGGTCCTGAAGATACCCGGTGAACTCATCGTCACCGACCGCCCACCCCCGCTGCCGGAAGCCTTGGAGGAGTGCCTTCATCAATGGAAGAGCCGCATGGCGGAAAGTCGCCGCTGCGGCCTTTAGGTCTGCATCAGGACAATCCTCTGGGTCTGCAAGGTCATAGCGAGACGGTGCGGAGTCATAGTCATTGAACTCGCGCTCACGCCAGGCCAGTTTGCGGCGAGCCTGCTTGGATCCGCCATCACTGTCCATGCTTTGTTCCTCGCCCTCGGCCCAGTTCTCAGGGTCCCCCCGGATCTCATCCACGTCGTCCATGATCTGCTTCACATCAGCCCGCTCACGAGGATTGCCCCCAGAGTCGGACACGGCTGGGTGCCAGTGGACGGCCTGCATCTCATCGAAGATTGCATCTGTGACCGAGGACAGGGCCTCGTCGCAGTTGGACAACAGCTTGCGGACATCCTTGATGGTCAGAACGTAGCCCTTGCCCCCGATGTTGCCATCGGGGGAAATGGTCTGTGACCGGATCTTGGTGAAAGTGGTACGAGCCGTCTGGATGTGACCCAAGGCCATCAGGGCTGCCCGCAGCGTCTGGGCCAAAGGCTTGAGGTTCTTGGCGTCGAAAACGTAGTCAGGGTCAATGTTTCGCTCAGAAGCACCTGGAGGGGTCCAGCCCCAGTCCTTGTCATCACCACCCCGGTCCTTGATGAACCGAACTTCACCTGCCGTCTTGCCCATCGACGCAACGTGCCGAGCGGCTACCCGTTCAACTGCGGCTTGCATGTGCTTTTGCTCGGACACTGGGGCACCTCCGGCCTACTACAGACTCGACCCTATAGACGCTCTAGCGTCCAGGATCACAGGGGAGCCAGATGTGCAGGCATCTCCACGTTGAAGTCCGCCTTGATCAACTTCCAGTTCACCTGGAATCCGTGACCCGTCCACTCAATGTACCTGTGAGCCAGCATGTAAAGGACCCTGGCTGCCAAAGCGAAGGGCAGCAAGGTGAACGTCCCCAAGTTGAAAGCATTGAGCAGGTAGCCAATGGCTGACCCCGGCAGGGAAGCCAGAAAATCTGGGAACGTCAGTGCCCCGGACACCGCATCGGTGAGGGACTTCAGGTCCCACTCGACTTCCACGACGTTGATCCAGACCCAGATGTAGATGGCAACCATCACGACGCCCGTGAGGTGAGGAGCCGCCTTGCGCACCATCTCGCCGTAATGCCCCACTTTGGATGCCGCCGCTTGGATGAACTGCTTGAACTTGGGGGACTTGCTGAGGAGACTCTCCAGCAACTGATTGATGCCTGCCAACTTGCCCTTGTCCAGGGTGTAAATCTTCAGGGGCCAGGTGTCGAAGACCTTGTTCAGCACCGTGCGAAGGGACTTCTTCGCCAAGCCCGCCAGGTTCATGATGGCACCAGGCAAATCCGTGATGGACTCCACTCCGATGGTCTTCTTGAACTTGGCCCAGAGGTGGGGCAGGTGCTTGAACCCATCCGCCATCTGCTTGAGCTTGCGGACCAGGCCGCCGAAAGCCACCTTGCCCTCGTGCTGGGGCAGGTAGAAGTGCTCTGCGAAGGCTGCCACCACATCAGGGGTCAGACCAGATGAGGCCAAGTGCATCCCTGAGTTTCGGCACGCCTCTTGTGCTGCCAATCTGACCAGGAAGCGATCAGCCACATGCTGGATTGCTGCGGCTTCACGGGTCATGGTTACTCCTTGAGGGGCTTGCCATCGGCATTGAACAGGCGCTCGATGACGAACTGGTCGCCCTCCTTCTTGAAGGACCACAAGTCCTTGGTCGCCTTGTGAATCAAGTCCGAGTCTGAGGCCGTCTTCTTGCCCGCCCAGAGAGCAGGCTCAAAGAAGCCCGAGAGGTCCCCGAAGCTGGCAAAGCTCATCCTCACCGTGGATGCCTTCTTGTCCGCGTTGGGTGCCAACCGCAGATGCTGGGCCATGATGGGGCGGAACTGGCCATCATCCCACAGGACATGCACCCGGTCATTGTAGGCCGTCACGTCCCCATCGGCGCAACGCACGGTGACCACCGTTCCCGCCGTCTTGTCCTCCGGGATGTCCGCGTAGGACAAGACCGACCCGAGGTTCGCCACGAAGGCAACCCGCGTCCCTGCCTGCACCGGAAGTTCCAGAGCACCCTTGACCCGATTGGCCTCGGTCAGCGCCCGAATGCTGGTTGTCTCAGCACCCTCAATGGTCCGGCCCTGGAGAACATGGTCGATCATCCCGGTATCGCCCCAGGTGATGTCATCCCCAATCTCGTCCCGGCCTGGCAACATGCTGACCCGCTCAGTGCAACCGGCTTCCTTGCGGAGCTTGCCACCCTTGGGGGTTTCATCGACGAAGAAGTCTGACAGGTCCATCGCGTACCTCACACGTCCGTTCGAGTTGCCAGCCAGGTCACTGTCAAGGTCTGCGCCGTCTGGAAGTTGAGAGTAAATCCCGTGTCCGACTTGCTGGTGACCCAGGGCGTCTCGTCATTCACCGGCCGAGAGTCCACCTCAAAGCTCACCTGATAGCTGCCGTCCGAGAAGGGCAAGGCGAAGTCCACACCTGCAACCGTATCGGCGGCAAATACTGCCTCGCCCATCCGTCGTGACTCATCCAGGACTGCGGTGGCATTGGTGTTCGTGGCCCCGTGGGCGCAGTTGGTCAGGGTGGCCACCGTCGTGTTCAGGAGGGTCAGCCCCCCAAACGCCGTACTACGGGCCGTCAACGTCCTGTCCCCAGTGAAGATCGCGGTGGCTACAGAGCAGCCATTGAACTCGATCCTGCCACCACCAGAGCATGTCGAGGTGAACGGGATGCCCAGGGAAGTGGATGCCGCAATCCTGGGGCACTGATTGAAGATGTAGCTGCCCCCACCATTGGCGGGCTCATCCTCAGTCGTGTCATACCGCAACTCGCAGGCACCGATACCTGCCACCCCAGTAGCCTGGAAGGTTGAGACTTCCTGAAGCAGAAGCAGACCCACATTGTTGGCTTCTTGCCAGGCTCCACCATCCGCCGTGATGTCGTTGCAGCAGGTTGCCCACAGACTGTAGTTGCCCACCGCCGAGTTGGCCCGCAGGGAACAGTTCCGAAGAACAATGCCCCCATCGCCAACCAGGGAACCCACCGTGCCCACAACCCGGACAGCCGCCTTGGTCGAGTGGGCGTTGGAGAGGGTGAATCCCTCAATGAGGAGCGAGCGGGGGATCGTGCCCAAGGCCGCATTGATCAGTACCGTGTGGTCTGCCCCAGCCGCATCCGGCGTGGCCTCCAAGGCTGAGCGGATCTCCGGCTGGCCCAGACCAATGAGCCGCACTCCATCTCGGACGATGGTGACTGTCTCGTCGTAGCGGCCAGGCATCACCAGGACCAGGTAGGGATTGGTGGCCGAGGCGTTCGAGGGCACGGTGTCCAGGGCTGCCTGGATGGTTGTGTACTGCGCCCCGTCCCCTGCCTTGCCCACCACTCGCACATTGGAGATGTTCCGCAGGCCTGCAAGCTGGGACAACAAGATGCCGCCCGTGAGGACTGCATCCTTGAACCCCAGGGAGCCCGTGGCGGCATCCCGATAGACCAGGAGAACCTGGCCGGAGCCTGGCTCAATCTGGATCTGATCGATGAGGAGGGGAGCCTGAGGCATCGTTCACCGCCTACACGAACACGTCGTAGCCCACATCCACCGACTGCCCAGCCGGTGGGACGTGGCCCAGTTCGATGGTGAACCCCGTCTTGGTCTTGGACGAAACACGGGCGTTGAAGAACCCCTGTGGCGTCAGCAGCACCCTGTAGTTGGCCGTGGTCATTGCGGTCGTGAAGGTCAGGGTCTTGGACCCCCCGTCTGTGTCCGCGAGGGTCATGACCCCCGAGAGGTCACTGGTCTGGGCTGTCTTGACCAACACCGAATAGCCCACCACCTTGGGTGCCGTAGGCGACCCATAGGCTGTGGCAGCCACAGCATTGAACCCCGTCGTGGTTGGGTCCTCCGTGGTGAGCAGCACCCCATCGGGGGTCGTGTAGACGACCCGGTAGTTGGTGTTGTTCAGCACTCCGCCTGCTACGACCACGGGCCTTGATGTCTGACCCGTGAAGGTCACCGTCCCGCTGTCCACCTCAGATTCCAACTGGAGCAAGACCACGAGTTCCGTCGCCGTCTTGATGTCGTCAGTCACCACCTGGGGCAAAGGCGTGGAGGCATCCAGAGGACCCAAAGGACCCCTGATGTTCTTCACGGACACAAGCCCTTGGGCATCCAGCACCACGTCAAACAGGTACGTCTGGCTTCCGCTGGAAGACCTGTAGGTGTGGATGGATTGCTGGCGAGTCAGAGCCACGAACCTGACCTCACTTCAGCCAGGGAGCGCCGCAGTTGGTCTTGTGCTTGGGGCACACGTTCTTGCGGAACCACTCGTTGTACTTCTTGCGCTGTGGTGACCCATCCGGGCCAGCAGGGGGGCTGTCTTCGTGGTGGTGGTACGGGGTGCTGTCATCCGGCGTCGAGTGGGGATCCGGGTTGCCCCAGGTCCGGCCCGCCTGGAGTTCATCCTCGGCTGCCGATTTGCCACCATCGGGGCAAGTGCAGGCCACGACGTTCTCGCTGGCGTACTTGCGGAGGACGGGCAGAAGATGCACCCGGGTCTCGGGATGCACGGTGGCGACACGCTGAACTTCATCGTAGAGGCTGCTCATGGAACTCTCCTTCCCAGGGGTATATCACCAAATGCCCGTTGTCTCGAACCCACGCTTCTCATACCACGCCTGAAGGGCCACCAGGCCATCGTGATCCTTGGACCACAACTCCAAACCGTCGAAACCATCCTTGACGCCGAGGTCCGCCACACGGGGACAACCCTGCATGGCGATGCGACCATCCCTGAAGGAGTGCATCAGGCTCGCCATGTTGCGGAAGTCCTTGCTGCCGTAAAGTACCTTGAAGCGGTACTCGGGGTACATGACCGCCCGAAGCCACCTTTCGGCGACCCGCTTCGTCATGACCACTTGCTTCTCTTTGCTCTCCGGCATGGGCCTGGAACCCTCCGCACGTCTACCTGTCTCGGCGGATAGAGGAACTACCGCACCAGGAGATCAAGCAGCAATGACGTGGGTAACCCTGCCATCCCAGGCGGGACGCTTCACTTCACGGAGGATGTTCAGGTTGTCAGAGATGGAGTCGAACATCGTCGCCAGGTCGGCGTAGTGCTCGTTGTCCCGCATACGCTTGACGCCACGGATGAAGCGGTGACGAACCAGCCCTTGTGTGACGCCCAGGCGTTTGGCGACCTCACTCTGGCAGGTCGTCTCCCACATCAGAATCATGATCTGGGCGTCGAGAGGGTCCGACAGGAAGTTGTGGACCGCTTCTTCGAGTTCTGGCCGGGTAATGGGGGAGAGTTGGAGCAGGAACTGGATGCGAGAGGTGGCACGCTTGAGGCGGTAACAGACCGTGGGCTGGGAGACGCCGAAGATGGTGGCAATGTCGGTCTGGTTGATCTGCCTGAAGTAGTAGAGGTCTACAAAGTCCGCTTCTCGGGGAGGTAGCAAGTCGAGCATGTTGCGGATTCGCTCGACCTTCTCTAGGGACTCCTCGGTTGGCTCCGTGAATATGGAAGCCAACTGCGAGATACTGTCCTCATTCGAGAAGCGAGTCTCGATGTCAAGGGCATGGGACATCTGGTGACCTGACCAACTCATGGTGATGCCTCACCGAGCAGCAACGCTGCGGCGCAGCCTCTCACCTTTTACACGAAATCCCCCCGTTGATCTACCCCCTAATGGGGTTCTTCTTCGAGGAAGATGCGGGGCACAGTCGCCACAACCTCTAAGGATCGGAGGCGTATATGGATGTAGGCATTCTCATCATCCATCCCCGTAACCCTGCCCGATAGGTGCCGGTAGGTGCCGTCCAGAACCATGACCTCGGCACCTACTGGGATCTCCGAACTGGTCAACTTCCGCAACTTGGCCCGCATCTCCAGGATGTGCTTGTCGGTGATCACGGAGAGGACCCGCATCCGATGCGGCCCACTCTGGGTGCTCATCACCTTGTGGACATAAGGCTGTCGTTCCAGGTTGAAGTAGGCCGTCTCGGGCAACCCGGAGGCCACAAAAACGTAGCCCTCCATCAAGTGGATGGTCACCACTTTGCCGTCCTTGCGGTACAGGGAACACGGAATGAAGATCGCATGATCGTCATCCACCCCAAGGTCACGACGCAAAGCAACTTCGAGAAAACCTTCAGTCACCTTGGCCTCGCCAAAGGGCGTTAGCTCAATGGCAACCCAAGTGGTGTCATCTCGAAGGTCTACCACCGCTGGACCCCTTCTCGATGAGGTGCTTGCCCAACAGGATCGAGAACTCGGAAGCGGAAAGGAGTGGCGATTTTGTACTCCTGACGGGGACTGCAACGCCCTGTGGCCGCTTCACCAGGCGGGGGTCCACCTCCCAGTCCCGGTCGCGCTCAGGTACATTACCACCTACGGCAACCTTTTCCGACCCTAAAGCTACCGCTGGATGAGGTGCCGGGACCGGACGTGATGGTGCCGCCGCAGGAACGGGAGCAACTGGTGGGGGTGCCACAGGCGGAGTGAGCACCTGGACCGCCTGCACGGGAGCCGTCTGCACCTGGAGCACCGTCATGGGGGAACGGACAGATCCTCCGACATGATGCAGAGCAGCGATGTCCAGCAGCAACATCGCGGTGGTCGGACGCCCAGGCCGATTGGCAAAGCGAGCGGCATAGCCCAACAGGACTTCACCTTTGCTTCCCAGAGCCTTGAGGGCCTCTGAGTTCCAAGGACCGGCGGATCCTTCACCCAGGTACATCTGGAAAGCCAGCATGGCCACATCGGCCAGCTTGTTGAAGCAAGAGGCAGGGGACACCCGCAGCATGATGTTCTTGGCTGCTGCCAGGGCTGCGGGCAAATCCGTTCCGATGGCGACCAGCAGATCGATATACGCCTGATTCAGGTCGAGATGCAGGTACGCCGTGACGTTGGCCCTGTTGATGGGGCCGAGCATTGAGACGCCCTCAATGGCCTTCATGGCATCCCGAATGTGGCACTCGGTGATCTCGGCGATGAGGGTGAGCATCTCAGGATCCGCATCCATACCCTCTTTCGCACAGATGTGGGCCAGCCGCTGAGCAATGTGCTCGGGCTTTTGGGCCTGCACCACGAAGGCTGGGGCACACCTCGACAAGATGGTTGCCCGCATCTTCTCGGGCTCGGTCGTGCAGAAGATGCAGGTGAGCTTCTTGTCCTGCGACCCAGGGAACGTGTCCTCCAAATACTTCAGCAAAGCGTCCAGGGCGTCCCGGCTCAACTGGTGAGACTCGTCGAACAGATAGATGCGCCGCTTGCCACTGAAGGTGGAGTAGGCCACCTCATCCGTGATCTTGGTGATGTCTGCCTTGCCCGAGTTGGTGGCCGCATCCACCTCCACAAAATCAGGGGAGACACCGTGGTCCAGCAGGCTCCTACAGGAGGCACACTCGTCACAAGGTTCCCCGTCCTTGGGGGTTTCACACAGCAGGGCACGGGCCAGGATGCGACCCAAGGTCGTCTTGCCTGACCCATGCCCGCCGCAGAACAAGTAGGACTGCTGGAATCCCCGCCCAGACCGGACGTACTCCCGCAAAATCGCAATGGTGGCCTCTTGGCCAAGCACATCTGCGTAGTTGCGGGGGCGATAGGCAATGTCCAGTGACATAGGAGTCCTCCAGTCCCAAATCTACCCTGTGGGGACTGCCTACGGAGCCTTCCGGGCACCCTTGCGAGCCGCCGCCTTGGCCTTCTTGGCCTCTTCCTTGGCTGCCTTCTGAGCCTCCGGGTCGGGCTTGTCCCCGAACAGTTCCTGGATGATGTCCGCCTCAGGGACGGCACCGCTGGTGCGCCAGAAGCCGTACTTCTCGACCTCCTCCCGGAAGAAGCTCACGTCCGGGACCCGCACGGAGCACGCCAAGCTGCCGTCCTCCTCATTCTCCACGACGCTGCACGCCGCCAGGTGGTGGAACAGCAGGGCTTCCCGCTGGTCCTCCGTGAGGGTCTGCCAGTGGTCAGACGCCAGGGTGATGACGAACGTGTAGGCCGTATCACTCACCACGCCGAGCAGCGGACTGGCCTTGCTGGTCTTGCCCGCGATGACCACCTCGCCGGACTTGGTGGCCTTGTCCTTGAACACAATCAGGATCTGGTCGTCGATGCCTGCCAGCAGCGGGAAGTGGCTGGCGATCAGAGACTGCATCGTGGCATAGACCTCACTCCCTGCCTTCTGGGGATCACTCATGTCAGCACTCCTTGAAATGCGGCCCGCACTGCGGCGACACCGCCTTGGTTCCAAATCTCACCAGGGTCCTTGCCCCGGTACTTCGGGGCACTCGCCCTTACCTTTACCCTTTCCAGACGCTGAAGCGCCCCCCAGCGCATCTTGCCTGTCTCATCTACGCCCCCGTGTATCCCATGCTGCCCGGCAGCATCATTGTCATAGACCATGACAACTGCTTGTCCGGGCTTCCGCAGGAAGCGCCGCAAGAACTCCACATGCTTGTCCGTCAGTCGGGCTCGCTCAGACCCCAGCACCACATCCGTGGCCGGGATGGCCCACTCCAGCGGGAACAAATCGAAGATGCCCTCAACAATCCACACTGTAGCCCCATCCCAGATGCGCTGCATCACATCAGGTGTCAAGCCAGTCCAGATGGGCTGCCAGGCGGCCTCAGGCAACAGGTAGCGGGTGATCGTCTTTTCGCCAAACCTCCGCCCAGCGAACCCAATCATTTTGCCCCGAGGGGAGTACAAGGGCCACAGCACCCAGCCTGCCAACTGCTCCCCCTGATCCCCATAGCGTTCCCGGAAGTCCTCATCCGGGGCATCATCCTGGAGACGCCTCCAGGACTTCACACCCAGGCGAGTGATCGAGGACTCTTGAGCACCACGTCCGAGAAAGTAGCCCTCGTGCTCATCAGCCAACGTCAGTGTCTGGAAGTGTGCTGCCAGCCAGTTCATGCAAAGGGCTCCCCTGGGCGATGCCAATACTGCGAGCAGCGTTGTGGACAACCCCTGCGATCTTCTTCGGCGTCACCTGACTGACCACCCCCACGAAGCTGCGGTCCTTGGGTACCACAATCACAGTCCCCTCAGGGACCCATGCAGACGGGCGGAAAGGCAGGCCGACCTCCTCCAAGAGCGGGCGCAACCCTGGGGGCATCAGGGCTGCTGGAGATACCCTTTGGGGCTTCTCCTTGGCCCATGGAGCCTTCGGTGGTGCCTCATCCTCGTCCTCATCCTCCCCCGTAGACCCCGCCGGATGGGCACGCGGAGTGAGCAGTTCCAAGGGGCCAAGCTCGTAGTAGGACACATGGTCGATGGCAGCTTGCAGCCCCTCGACCGTCAACGGGTGGACGTTGCCCCACTCCTGCTGCAAACCCATTGCGGCCACAGCCTCGATGACCTCCCGAAAGAAGGCCCCTGGTGTGGACTCACGAACAGCGGCCTTGATCAGAGATCCCGGGTGAGCCTCGTTGATCCACAAGACTGATGATGAACTGGACACCAGGTAGGGTGCCGTCTCCTCCGGGACCTGGAACTCCAGGATCAACGGCATCACGCCTTTGCGCTGAACCGACTTAGACTGGAGATGACTGACATGCAGCAGATGGCTCATTTACGGGGACCTCCACGATGCCAGAAGCGATCCCACAGAGTAGGTCCCGTCAGGACGGCTGGTTCCGGTGGGGCAGGCTGGTCCGGCTTGAAGAATTGGGGGTGGCCCAAAGAGTCTGGTGGAGGCTCTGCGGCCTCCTGGATCTCGGAGGCAGACAAAGGCTCCCCTGCGCTGTCCAACACCCACATCAAGGCCGCAATGTCCGGGTATTGTGCAGCGAGCAACCCTCGATCGCCCTGGATGAGGTGCAGGAAATCCTGCTTGATGTCCTCCTTGGTGTGCCTCGGCTGCCACAGGGGACACTTCCGGGCCATCTCTGCACACCCTGGGGAACGACTATCGCACACAATCAAACGGGGGAGGCCCTCAGCCTCAATGAAGCCACACGCATTGCGGGTCTGGCCCTCTATGAGAGATCCCTGGTTGAAGGCACAATTGTCCGGCCGCTGGCGGAAGTTCTCCCGCAGACGCTTCTGGAGGTGACGAAAGGTCACCTGTTTCAGTTGCTGTCGGATCTGGCCTTCGGGCCGCATAGAAGACTCCCGCCTGGGTGCAGGCGTACCCTACCCTTCCGAGTCAGCATCCCTGCCCCTCCTGGACAAGGACTCATCGGATCACCTCGAACCTGGCACCATTCTTCGTCCGCACAATGCGATACGCCTTGTTGGCTGCCTCGACCATCGCTGGGTTGTGGGTCACCAGGAGGAGATCAATGCCAAGACGTTCACAAACCAGGGCCAGGAAGGCTCCCATGTTGTAGACGTAGTTGGAGTCGAAGGCTGGCAAGCTCTCGTCGAGCAACAGCAAAGGCCGCAGCCCCCGACGCCGCATCACAATGATCCGCAGGAGCACGGACTGCACCGTTGCCACAGCGCCGCCGAAGGCGTCACTGCTGATCCCTTTGATGACCGTGCCATCCGGTCGAGTGTGTACCGTCAACAGGTCCACACTAACCTTGCCCCGCTGGACAGTGACCTCGGACTCTACGGCCAGGTCCTGGTCGGTGAACACTGTCTGAAGCCCCTCGGTGAGTAGCTTCTCGACAGCCTGAACACCTGCCGTGACCTCTCGGTCGATGAGGGTTCGCAACGCCCCTTGGACCAGGGCCAGCAACTCCCCCTCATTTTCCAAGCCCTTGATGGCCTTCTTCGTCTCGGTCACCTGACGAAGGACAGCATCCCGAGCACCAACTAGCCGATCAGCCTTGGAGCGAAGATGGTCAATGGAGGCGACGGGCTGCATCAGGCCAGCCAGGGTAGCACAGCCACGAACTTGGTCTCCAGCCGCTCATGCACCACACGGGCGTGCCCACGGGCACCCGTCACAGTGATGCCCAGAGCCACCGTGTCCTCCTTCCAGGGGGCGATGAACTTGGTCAGGAGGAGATGGTCCAGAAGGAACCCGTCCTCGGGGATCGAGGGAGCCCCCGCAGCCATCTGCTTCATCGTGATGCCTGTCAAGGTCAGTTCCGTCTCCTTGCCCGTGGCACTGGTCATGGACAGGACCACCTCACCGGCTGCCTCGCTGGGGGCGATGCGAAGGCGGTTGTCATCCTTGACTGCACCTGCCACCAGGAACCCGATGGCCTGCTGCAACTCATCCTTGGGGAACTCCCAGATGTACTGGCTCGGGTCATCCAGGCGGATCTTGGGCTTGGGAAATGCGTAAATGAACCGGCTCTCACCGAAGACGGCACCATTGCCGGAACTCCGCAACAGCGTCATCCGGTCGTGCTCCAGGATCTCAACCTCTCCATCGTCCAGGGTCCCCAGGAAGGTGAGGATGGCCCCGATGTTCTTGCCATGTACACGCAGATGGGTGTCCTCCAGACCCTTGGCCCGGATCAGAGACACGGCCTTGCGGTCCGAGGCATAGAGGATGCCCTCGATGACCTCGCAGACGCACTGGTCAGGGCTCTGAGCCTCCTTGTCCGTCCCGCCAACAAACAGCCGGGACGTTGCCAGGGCTGCTGCCAGGCGGTCAGCGGGGATCAGGCCCTTGGGCTCTGCCTCCTTGAGCGCCTTGTCCCAGTAGGGGAAAGCCGAGGGGTCCAAGCTCTGGAAGGTCTGCTTGCCCTTCTTGACACGAAGGGTGACCTCACCGGAGTCCAGGATGAACTCGGGAACTGAGTCCGCTGGGGTGGCCTTCAGCCACTGCTTGAGACGCCAGCCCTCCAAGGTGAAGCCGACCTTCTTCTCGGTGCCAGGGTCCTCCACAGACACGATGAGTGGCCACGATGAGAAGGTGGTGCCGCCCGTGTAGGTCAACACCTCGATGCCGTACTTGCCATCCTTGTCTGGCCCAGTCCGGCGGAACGTGAAGTGGGCGGAGATGTCCGACCCACTGCTTGCAATGCAGGAACCTACCGCTTGGAGTGCCTCTTCAAGGTCACGCCGGGCCACTTGAAATCTCATGGACGCTCCTCCACAAATGGGGCCAGTTTGGCCTCTACTGCCGTGATGTCCTTCTCAAAGTTGGCAACGGCAGTCTCGTACCGCCGTTCCAGTTGGACGATTGCCGCATCGAGCTTGTCAGGGGCCACGCCCCGCTCGGTGCATTCCTTCTCAATGGCGGTCACATCATCTTGGGCTGCGGCAAGCCGACCCTGCAACCGCTGAACGGTCCGCTGAGCGGAGTCCCTGCGGCGGATGGCATCTTCGAGTCGTTGGTGCTGGTGATCGCTCATGGTGAATCTACTCCTCGGGGATGATAACGGACCCCCCAGGACCCATACCGAAAGTGACCAAGCCTGTCTGACCGTCGAAGAACGCCTCCGAGGACCTCTTGTTCCGCCTGTTGGCCTGCTTCTGGGCTTGCCGCTCGGGGCATAGCCCCTCGTAGTCACAGAACTTGCACTTGGAGGGGACAGGGTTGGCCGGGAACTTCTCCCTGTTCATGCCCTTCAAAGCGTCCTTGGCCCGCCTGGCGATGCCCTGAAGATCCTCCTTGGTGAAGGTGACCCAACTGACCCCCTCCTCCAACTCAGGCTCTCCCGTTTCCAAACCGTCCTCTCCCTCACGCATCACTGGATTGCCCTCTGGGTCCAGCACGGGAGAACCGTAGGGGTAGCGGAAGTACACGAAGCCCAGACGGTCGGGAAACTTGCGGTAGGACAGGTAGAAGCACAGGGCGTACCACCGAAGCTGGTCCGGGTCTGTGTAGGTGAAGAACTTTTTGGTCTTGGGGTCCTTGTACCTGCG
>Ga0172367_10001181_pt1 | contig 39023 bp, 45 predicted proteins | sample Lak10m_FD_114542 | JGI IMG/M metagenome (GOLD analysis project Ga0172367, IMG submission 114542) | Freshwater microbial communities from Kabuno Bay, South-Kivu, Congo - kab_022012_10m | ecosystem: Environmental > Aquatic > Freshwater > Lake | place: Democratic Republic of the Congo: South-Kivu... | reverse complement strand
TGATTAAATATGAAATTGAAAAACGAGCGTTAAAAAAAGAAAAAGATCAGGAATCGAAAGAACACTTGACTAATTTGGAAAAAGAACTAGCTGATTTAAAAGAAAAAAGTTCTGCTTTAGAAGCTAAGTGGAGTAATGAGAAAGAAGTGATCAGCAAAATTCATACTAACAAAAAAGAAATTGACCGTTTAAAACAACAGGCTGAAATTGAAGAGCGCAAGGGCGATTTACAAAAAGTAGCTGAGGTGCGTTACGGAAAAATTCCTTTGCTTGAAGGTGAGATTAGAAATAGTGAGAAGAAGTTAATTGAATTACAAAAAGAACGCGGCATTCTCAAAGAAGAAGTTACTGAACAAGATATTGGTGCGGTGGTAGCGCGTTGGACCGGAATCCCTGTCACTAAAATGCTACAAAGCGAGAGTGGACGTTTGGTTAATATGGAAAAAGCTTTAACGGAAAAAGTTATCGGCCAAGAAGAAGCAATCAAAGCAGTAACCAATGCCATTCGTCGTTCTCGTGCTGGGATCTCCACTCCTGGTCGTCCAATTGGCTCCTTCATTTTCTTAGGCCCAACCGGTGTTGGCAAAACTGAATTAGCCAAATCTTTGGCAGAATTTATGTTTGATACTGAAGAAGCACTGGTGCGAGTAGACATGAGCGAATATATGGAAAGCCACAGTACTGCTAAAATGGTTGGCTCCCCTCCCGGATATGTTGGCTATGATGAAGGAGGTCAGCTAACCGAGATAATCCGTCGTCGACCATATGCGGTTATTCTTTTTGATGAAATTGAAAAAGCCCATCCCGATGTCTTTAATATCTTATTACAAATATTAGACGAAGGTCATTTGACTGATGCTAAGGGTAGAAAAGTAAATTTTAAAAACACTGTCATCATCATGACTAGTAATTTGGGCAGCCAAACAATCTTGGACATGAATAAACGAGGCGAATTTGGTTTTGAGGAAAATCATAATAAAAAGAAAACAAGCGATGAAAAAGGCGTACGCAGCAAAATAATGGAAATGCTACACGAACATTTTAAACCAGAATTTTTAAATCGCGTTGACGAAATTATTATTTTTCATTCTTTAGCTGAAAAACAGATCGAGTTAATTGCTGAACTACAATTAAAAGAAGTAGAGAAACGCCTACAAGAGAAAAAAATTGCCTTAAAAATTAACTCCTCGATTAAAAAATATCTTGCCAAAGAAGGCTATAATCCAGATTTTGGCGCTCGTCCGTTAAAACGTGTAATCCAAAACGAGATTTTGGATGAACTCGCATTAATGATAATTGAAGGAAAAATAAAAGAAGGACAGACAGTTGAGATAAAGGTAGAAAAAGGTAAAATTGTGATTGAGTAACCTTTTACAAGCAAAAGCCACCAAATAACGGTGGCTTTCTGTTTTTTATAACAAAGACATTTGCTCGACAGTTAAAAAAATGCTACAATTTAGTTACACAGTTTAGTGAGATAATTAAAAATAAGTTATGCACCGAAAAGCACAAAGCATGTTTTGGTTACTTGCTATTTTATTAGGCTTTTTTCCGTTTTTCCAATCTCTGGCTGCCACCGAATTTAATCCGGCCTTTATCATTTCCGACGCTGAATTACAAGATTGTGACAGTCTGTCTATTTCTGATATACAAAATTTTCTTAATAATCACGGCAGTTTTCTACATGACTATCAAACCGAAGACGCCTCTGGTACAACCAGATCAGCTGCTGAAATAATCTACAACGCTGCACAAAGTTATAAGATTAATCCAAAATATATTTTAGTAACTTTGCAAAAAGAGCAAAGCTTAATTACCGACGACTCCCCTACCAGCAAGCAATTGAATGGCGCAACCGGATATGGTATTAACGAAAGTTGTGGCTGGCAATGTCCAACCTATTTACGAAATTCTGGTTTTGGGAAACAAGTTGAAGCTTGTGCCGGTTTAATGCGTTGGTATTACGATAACCAAGCTAACAAAAGCTACATTAAGAAAAAAGACACTCCCGTCTTAATTGACAACCAAGAAATAATACCGGGGAGTTGGGCAACAGCCTTTTTGTACACCTACACTCCTCATATTTCCGCCAACAAAAATTTTTGGCGTATTTGGGGTACTTGGTTTAGCCAAATTTACCCGAATGGCTCATTGCTAAAAACTGCTTCATCGACTGATGTTTGGTTAATACAAAACGGACAAAAACGTCACTTTAAAAATACCACAGCATTAATTACACGTTCTGACCCCAAAATGGTAATAACCGTATCTGATAGCGAATTAAGTAATTATACAGAAGGAACTGAAATATCTTTTCCAAATTATTCTATTCTAAAAACTGCATCCAACAATTATTACCTACTGGATTATGATATTCTACGTCCATTTACCAACGAAGACACTGTCCGTAAATTAGGCTATAACCCTCAAGAAATTATTGACGTTGAAACAACTGACATTGCTGGATACAAAATTGGTTCAACCATCACCGCCGATACACTTCATCCTGAAGGCATTATTTATCAGTTAACCGACTTAAACAACGCCTACTATCTAGTCAAAGATAGTACTGTTTATCCAATTATTGACCCTGGTGTAATCAAGGCAAATTTTAAAAATTTAACTATTGAAAAAAGAAAAAAAGCAGATATTAAAAATTTACCAATTGCTGATCTGCCAATAAACTTCGCTGACGGTACACTTATCAAAACCGAAGATAGTAAAACAATCTTTGTTATTGAAAACAACAAAAAAAGACGAATTACTGATCAAGAAACTTTTTATGCATTAGGCTATAAAAAAGAAAATATAATTACCGTTAAATTAGCCACCGCCTTTAACATCCCAGACGGTGAAGGCCTTTATTTAAACGCTTCCCTACTCTCAGCACAGAATAAATTTTTAGGAGACAATGCCGCCGAGATTACGGATCTTGCTAAAAGTAAATTACCGAGTTACTTGATCGCTGAATATCCGAGCGGACGAATTGTTTCTGGAAAAAATATTGATGACAAACACCAAATCGCTTCTTTAACTAAATTAATCGTTGCTTTTGAGGCGGTTAGTCAAAATTTTGACAGCAGCAAATCCACTATTTATTCCGGCAAAAAACATGCTTCCGAGGGAAACCCCTTAGGCCTTGTGGATGGAGAAAAGATAAAAAACAACGACCTTTTAAACTCCATGCTAATTATTTCGGCTAATAACGCAGCCCGCATGGTAGCTCAAGCGAGTGGTTTAACAGAGGCTAAGCTGATCGAAAGCGCTAATGAACGCCTTGGCGAATGGGGCGCAGATAATACGACCATAACTGATGTAACTGGACTAGATAATGGCGACGTCTCCACTGCGCGCGATCTATTAAAAATATTTACAAAGGTTTTAGCCAACGATTCTTTAAAAACTATTTTAGGCAAAACTGAATATACCTTTAAAGAATTGGTAACTAAAGATAAAATTATCACTCATAATCTTAAAACTATTAATGGGGTGATCGCTCTGCCAAATCGCTCTTATCGCGTTCTGGCAAGTAAAACCGGATACACCTATGCTGCCCAAGCGACAATGGTAATGTTGGTGGAATCAAAAACTACTAAAAAACAATATATAATTGTTACTCTTGGTAATCCTGATTATTCTAAACGTTTTGCAGAACCAAATCGTTTGGCAAATTGGATTTCCACAAGTGAAGTTAAAATAGCTAATATTAAATAATCATATGTCATTAGTTTTCGCTGCGTTTACTCCTCATCCTCCAATGCTTATCCCATCTATTGGGAAAGAAGCGGCCAAAGATGTGGAAAAAACCAAGGTCGCCTTTGAAAAATTAGAAGAGGAGCTTTACCTCTCTCGTCCAGATATTATTATAACAATCTCACCTCATGGCAGTTGCTTTGCCGACGCCTTTACCCTAAATGTTTGCCCCGAATACGAGACAGATTTAAAAGAATTTGGCGATTTAACTACCAAACTAAAATTTAAAGGCGAGATGAATTTGTCGTCGTTCATTCGTGAAGCTGGAAAAGAACGCGGGATTTCTACTACTATGATCAGCGAAAACCAGCTTGACCATGGTGTGGCGATTCCGTTGTTTTTTTTAACTCCACATCTGCCAAATATTACACTACTCCCAATTGGATTTTGTGAACAAGATAGCAAGTTACATTTTGACTTTGGTTATCTTTTAAAAGAACAGATAATGAACACCAACAAACGCGTGGCAGTAATTGCTTCTGGTGATTTGTCGCACGCTTTAAGCACAGACGCACCCGCTGGATTTAATCAAGCTGGAGAAAAATTTGATGCCAAAATTCAAGAATTACTTTCTAGCCGTAATGTCACCGGCCTACTTAATCTAGACAAACAATTAATAAATGACGCAGCTGAATGTGGCTATCGATCACTTCTAATTTTAACTGGCATATTACGTGATATGAACTATGAATATCGCCAATATGCTTATGAAAAACCGTTTGGCGTTGGTTACTTAACAAGTCATTTTGTAATTTAATTATGTTTGCCTCGGTTGCCATTCTTCGCCGCATGCCAAAAGGGTTAGATCGGCTTGATTATCGTTTGCCAAAAGGACTTTCGGTTTCTCCCGGCACGATGGTTAATGTTCCTTTTCGGAACACAATTATTCCGGCTATTATAACCGGAATCTATTCTAATTCTCACTTACCGGAAACAAAAATTAAAAACATTGAGGGCGTAATTAATCCTGAGCCATTTTTATCCATCAATCAAATTAAATTTATTGAAGAAATCGCCGAAATGTACCAAACATCTCTCGGTTTCTTGATAAAATCAAATCTACCACCTTGGAAAAAAAGAAAGATTGCTGAATTAAAATTACAAAACTTTACAAATAAACCACAAAAAAATATCTTTAAACCAACGCTTGTTATTGCGACCAACGAACAAGATGAAAAAAACAAAATAATAAATCATTTAAATTACAAGAAAAATAATTTAATCCTGGTACCAACAATTGATCGTGTCGCTGATTGGGATGAATATCTAACTAATGCCAACATTGTTCACACAACCGTCACCAGCGATAATTCAGAAAAAGAGATATTTGCTTTGTGGGAAAAAATACGCAATCAGGAGGCGGGGGTAGTGGTTGGCACTCGCCGGGCTTTGTTTTTACCGTGGTTTAATTTAGAAAATATATTTTTGATAGATGATGGCGATGAAAACCACAAGAGCTGGGATATGTCACCCCGCTTTCATAGTCGTGATGCGTGTTTAATATTGTCGGCTCAGCACGGCGCCAAATTTTTTTCTGTAGCAACCTCACCGTCAACTGACACTTACTATTTTGCGAAGCATGGCGCATTTAACCTAGAGGGCGTACTGAGCGCTTTGCCGTCGCCCACCATTATTAATCTAAAAGATGAAAGAAAAAAAGGAAATTACGGAGTTTGGAGCGAAGAGTTAAAAGAAGTTTTGTCAACAGGACAAGGCGATGTTTTTCTTTTTTTAAACCGTCGTGGCAGCTCTCATTATGTCGGTTGTCGTGACTGTGGTTACACGGCAAAATGCAAAATTTGTCAGCGCACGTTGGTATATCATGCTAATACCAATAACTTGGTTTGCCACTTTTGCAAAATTAACCAACCGACCTTTACTCATTGTCCAAATTGCCATGGAGTTAGTATGGTGATGTATGGCACTGGTACAGAATTAGTAGAAAATGATGCGACTAAAAATTGGGGTGAAAAATATCAAATTCAAAGAATTGATAGCGACACTGAATTTATCGAAAAAAAACAACCAACATTGCCACGCTTAATTATTGGCACACAAATGGCTTGGCAAAAAATCGACTGGAAAAAAATTAAAACAATGGTATTTTTAGATATTGATACTGAGCTGTTTCAATCCGATTATCGCACGACCGAAAATGTCTGGCACTGTTTACGTGCTGCGGCCATACGTCTCAATGATAACGCACGGCTTATCGTACAAACTTCTCATCCCGAACATCGTATTTTTTCATTCTTGAACCGACCAGAAGAATTTTATAATACCGAACTAGAAGAAAGAAAAATGCTTAAATACCCGCCTTTTAATTATTTAGTACGTTTGTGGCATGGATCCCCAACTCCAGAAACTGCTAACCGATCAGCTGTTGAAATGACAAAAAAGCTCGAAATCTTGACGAAAACCCTTCCTGGGGTTATAATATCGGGTCCTTTAGAAATGACACCGTATTTCCACCAACAGCAATATTGGCAAGTAATTCTAGTGCGCCTGCCATATGAATTTTATAAAAAATATACTAAAATAATAGCATCGATAACTCCGGCAGAATGGAAATTTGATCCTAATCCATCAAGTATCCTGTCTCAAAGTTAAATTATATGATTTTACCAATTACTACTGAGCCAAATGAGATTTTACACCAAGTAACCAAAGAATTAAAATTGGAAGATTTATCAACTCCTAAATTTAAAAAATTGGTAACTGATTTGGCAGAAACAATGTATGCAACTGATGGTGTTGGTATTGCTGCCAACCAAGTAGGGCAATCCTTGCAAGTTTGTGTTATCGCTAAACAGTATACTTTTAATCCTCGAGAAGATTTGATATTAGTAAACCCACGTTGGGAAAAACTATCAATACGCAAAACTATTGACACTGAAGGTTGCTTGTCTGTGCCATATACATATGGTGAAGTAAAACGTTATAAAAAAATTCGTGTAAAAGCACTTGATAAGAACGGAAAACCTTTAAATTTTGTTGCCGAAGATTTTTTTGCACGAATTGTGCAACATGAGGTTGACCACTTAAATGGCCACTTGTTTATTGAAAAAGCAAAAAATTTGCAGCGAGTGGAACCAGAAACAAAAATTTAAAATGACTAAAATAATTTTCTTTGGTACAGAAAAATTTGCCGCTGGAATTTTAGAAGCACTAATAAATAGTGCTAAATTTAATATCGAATTAGTGATAACTCAACCCGATCGACCGGTTGGACGTAAACAGGAGCTACAAAAATCACCGGTAAAATTAATTGCTGAGAAACATAGTATAAAAGTAGATCAGCCAGAAAAATTAAAAGAATACACTTTACCTGAAGATATTGACCTTAGCATTGTTTGTGAGTATGGATTAATTATTCCCAAACGAATTGTAGAGGCGCCAAAATTTGGCACCATCAATGTCCACCCATCCCTTTTACCAAAATATCGTGGTGCCTCCCCTATTCAATCAGTTTTAATTAACGGTGAGGTGGAAACTGGGGTTTCAATTATGTTAATGGATGAAAAGATGGACCATGGCCCAATTTTGCGCCAAGATACACTAAAAATTGATCCTGACGACATTTACACTACTTTAGCAGAAAAGCTGCTTAAAACGGCAATTTTTGGCCTTTTAGAGGCTATTCCCTTATACACAGAAGGTTCAACTAAGCCGCAGATTCAGGATGAGTCGAAGGTTACTTTTTGTTCAATCTTTACCAAGGAAAGCGGCAAGGTGAATTGGACCAAAACTGCTCAGGAAATTTATAATTTAGGACGAGGTCTAGAAGTTTGGCCAGGACTATGGACAACTTTCCAGGATAAACGTATTAAACTCTTACAGATAAAACCAGTTAATGATAATTTGGCACCAGGAAAAATTTTAATAAAAGACAAAGAAGTATTTGTTGGTTGCGGAACTGGTTCAATAAAATTAATTACCATCCAACCAGAGGGTAAAAATCAAATGTCTGCTTTGGCCTGGGCCAACGGCTGTCATAATTTGGAAAACACTTTGATGATTTAATATGACTGAAAAGAAAATCTACGGATTATCATTAATTGTTTTTTTCTTAATTAGAATCTTTTCTTTCGTCTTTACTCCAGCGACACCTTTGTGGGCATCAAATTTAGTTAATACATTATTTTCACTAGTAATTTTAATAATCGCTAGTTATTTTTTAATCAAACGAAGCACGTATGGCTGGTATATAATCGCCGCAGAAATCATTCTTGGCGGTTCAGGAAGCTACTTTGGTGTTGGTTCGATATCTTTAAGGACTTTACTATTAATTTTTTCTATCGCCATTTTCTTAGGACTAAAATTAAAAGACAAAAAAACAAACGAAATAATTGGTGACAGACTTTTTCCGATCATGGCCTTGCTAGTTGGATGGTCATTTATTTCAGCATTAATCGGAATAAAAAATGGTCATACGTTTGGCAGTGTTATCGCCGATACCATTCCCTATTTATTTTTTGCATATTATTTTCCACTAAAAGAACTTATAAAAAATGACACGAGATTTTTAACAAACGCAAAAAGTATTTTGATAGCAACCTTGGTTGGAAACTTTATTATCATCCTTAATACTTTTATCGGATTTTCTTCTAATTTTTTCGTCCTACAAGATCATTATTATCACTGGTATCGCGATGTGGCAGCTGGAAAAATTACTACTTTACCTTTCAATTTTTTCCGTTTAGTCCTAAATGAGCATCTTTTATTAGTGCCAATATTATTATGGTTATTAGTTGAATTGATTGAACAAAAAAACAAAATCACAAATTGGATTTTATCTATTATTACCATACTAACATTATCAATAAATCTTACCCGCATTTATTATCTAGCACTTGTCGGAGGAATACTTCTGCTCTTTCACAAAGAGTATTGGGTAAAATGGTTTAAGTATAGTGCTGTGTTTATACTAACATTAATAATTGGTTTTTCTGCAATTCATTTGATAACAAGTCGTGGGCAAAGCTTTGGCTTTGAAATATTTGGCTTACGTTTACAAAGTATCGCCACACCACAAATTGAAGATAGCTCATTTAGCCGTATGCTGCTGTTGCCAAAGATCAAAGAAAAAATCCTTGCCACGCCAATTTGGGGACAAGGATTAGGCGATACCGTGACGGTTTATAGTCCAGTATTAAAACAAACTGTTACTACTCCAAATTTTGATTGGGGATATTTAGAGATCTGGGCTGAGCTAGGCGCAATTGGTTTGATTTTATGGTTAGCACTTCTTTCGAGTCTCTTAAAAACACTTAATTTTCAGTCACTACCCCTACTTGGTTCTCTGTTAATAATCAATCTCACTTCACCAGCACTGTTCCATGTCTTCGGAATAATATTGCTCGTGGTACTCGCCGCCCAATCAACAATTAAAAACCATGCTTCTGCCGAATAATCTGTGCAGCGGCTTCATATTTTTTTACTTGTTTAGTCTTCCACGGTAACTGATAAAAAAACTTTGGCAACCAAGAACTAATCCCATGTGGATTAATTATTTTTTTATACAACATTTTTTGTACGAATTTTCCCCTTTTCCCCTGACCAGATAAAGTCAACCAAAAATCCCAATCTTGAAAACGTTGTAATTTTTCATCAAACGGAGTGAACACGTCTCGTCTTAGCATGCTAGTAATATCGATATAATTATTTTTTTTCAAAGATCCAAAATCAAATTCTGCTCCACGCATTTTTTTCCAGCCAAAACAAAACTGAGAATACACCCAACTAAATTCTGGGTTATTCTGCAATATTTCCAACATTTCTTTTAACATTTCTGGTTTAGCGATTGTGTCTGCGTCCCAAAAGATAACAAAATTACCAGACGATTCGCTAAAACCGTGATTACGCGCTGAGGGCGCTCCTTGATTTGATTGGTTTATTAATTTAACTTTTAATTCTTTAAATTTTTCTTCGGCTAATATTTTTTTCATTACAATAGAAAAATTATCTGTACTACCATCATTAACTACAATCACTTCCAAAGGACGATAAGTCTGCTTTAGTAAAGACAATAAAGAGCGACGTAAAACATTCGCTTGATTGTAAATTGGGATAATAACAGAAATTAAATCCATACTTAAAGTATTATACTTTCTTTATCATCAGCATCTGGCAATATGTATATATCACTACCATAATCATCCAGACCAACAAATTCGCCTAAGCCTTTAGTTATGTTTAATAATGGCTTACAAAAACGGCAGCTCTCCCCTTCTGGGCATTTAAAACGATTCAATTGACGGGCCGTTTTTATCTCTCTTGCCACTGTTAACACTTTCTTTTTTGATTCTTCTAAATCTGGTAAAATTTTTTCCGTCAAAGCATCCTGTGAATCTAAATACCAATAACTAGCTTTGGTAACATGACGTTTTTGGCAATTGTGCACCAATAGATGATAAATTGGTAATTGTAATGAATCTGGATCTTCTTCACTTCGGCCAGTTTTAAAATCGATGATATGAACACTGTCGGTATCGGGTAAATATTCCAACCAATCAATTTTACCACATAAAATAATATTATCTTCTTCTGACAACCAAAATTGGGGCAAGCTTTCTTTAATCTTTACTGCTGAACCACTTAAAATTTCTTTTTTGCTCATCACTCGACGTAACATTTCTTGTCCACGTACTTTGTAGCGATATTCACTGTCCGGATCGGTAAAACCACCTTTTTTACCGGTAAATTTTTGCCAAACAATTTCAAATTTACTAATTAATGACTCGCTGAAACGAGTTTCTTTTGGCAAAAGAGAAATACCTTCTAAAACCTCATGCACCGCGCTGCCTAATGCTAAACTCGGACGCGTAATACGCATTTTATGTCCGGTTTTTGGATCACGATAAACATTTTGTAAAAAGTATGCTTGCGGACAATGCAACCAATCACTCATTGAAGAATGTGAAACCCACACGGCGCTGTATTTGTCTGGCATATTTTATTTTTTAATAATTTTTACTATTCCTAAATTAGCATTTACTTCAACAAAATCGCCGTCTTTTAAAATTTTAGTGGCATTTCTTGTGCTGATGATACAAGGTTTGCCCATTTCTCTAGCCACTATAGCTGCGTGACAAGATATGCCGCCTTCATCAGTAACAAAAGCGCCGGCTCTACTCATCAGACTTATATATTCCGGACGAGTCATTGAAGCCACCAAGACATCACCTTGATGAAATTTTTTATTATCTTTTACCGGATTTAATACCACTCGCACTATCCCTTTATATATACCACTACTAGCAGCTAATCCTTTTACCAAATTACTCTTAACAGAAAAGTATAATGCATAAATTTTATCCCAGTCTTTTTGGCCAACTTCCTCATAACCAGTACTAATCATAGCGCCAATACGTCGCTTGGCTTTGTAATATTTTTCCGCCAATTTTAAATTATTTTTATTTCCATTTTCTATCACACCAAGTATCTCATCCACTGTTAACCAACGCATTATCTCAAACGACCATCCTTGCTTTTTACAAATATTTCTCAACCAGTTGTCCATTAATTCCACGGCAATTAATAATAATTTTTTCTTATTATCCCTAAACACGACAGTCTCTTTGGCCAACTCGACCAACAGTTTGTATTTGGGCGGCACTAAACCTATTTTACTTTTTTTGCTCTTTTTTTCTATTCGCGGAATATTTTTTAAATATTGTCCTAACCAAATTTCATCAAATTTAAATACTCCTTTATAACTATTTTGAAACCAACCAAACTCTCTGACGAAATCAAGATAGACCTTTTTAAAGTTACTATTTTTTGATTTTAATTTTAACAGACTAGCCGAGGCCTCTTCGAGAAAAGATTTTTCTTTTGTTTTTATACTTTCTACTAGTGTTGTAAATAAATTCGGGTCTTTCACTTTTAATTCATTCAAAAATAAATCAAAAGTAAAATCAAAAGAATACAAAACACGACTAACGTCAGACAATGAATTTTGAGTTAACTTCCACCATTTGCCTAATTCATTATCATTTTTAGACCGCGCCGACAAACAAACGTTAATGGCCTTTTTAACTGCGTTGTGTGTATTTTTTATTTCTTGATAATAACGTTTATCACCTGCTAATAAATTTTTAATAATCTTTCTCCCCGGTGTTTCCCAAACCTCCCAAGGAATAAAAGCAGTTACTAAGCCACCTTCAAAATTACTAATATACTCATCGTAACAAGTATAATATTTTTTTTGTGCTTTTATATCCGCAGATTTCGTAAAAACTGAAGTAAAAAAAGGATAGGCGCCAAATTGCCATTTGAAAGACTCTTTGTATCTGTTGATATTAACTTTTTTCATACTAGCTTATTATTTTCACCAACCCTTTATCAGCATCCAATTTGACTTTCATTCCGGTTCTCAATAACTCTGTAGCCGCTTTTACACCAATAATACAGGGCTTTTTCAATTCCCGTGCCACAATGGCTGCGTGGCACAAAACTCCACCTTCATCGGTTATTATACCAGAAGACTTTTTTATCAAAGCAATATCTTTTGGATGTGTCATGTAAGTTACCAAAACAAATTTGCGAGGCAACTTGCCGACAATTTTACCATCAAAATTAAATACGGAGGCAGATATTTTACCGCCATAAACCGGAACCCCATTCAGCTGAGACTCCCCCTTCTTCTCTTTATCTAAAATAAGTTTTTTTATTTTATTTATTTTCCTCTTATCAGTTAGCACCACTTCTTTATCACTATAATATAAATAAAAATAGCCAGAACGACGCTTCTTTAATTCGTTAATTAATTTATTACTTATTTTAAAATTAGAGTTTAAAAATTTTACAAATTCACTATTGGTAAAATACCTAAACAAATCGCCATCAACTTTTAATCGATTTCCCAACAAACCACACAATCTTGTTAAAACAATCTCCATTTCAGGATAAACCCCAGCCACTTCTCCACGCACCCTAGCAAAATAATTTATTTCACTCAGATTGAATTTATTACTCTTATTATCTCCAACGTAGCGCCAAAGACAATTTAAATTACCAATCATTGTTAGATAAATTCCATATTTTTCAATCAATAACCTTAATAGCGCAACAACATCGCGTTCTTCTTTGAAAGATTCATTTTTTAAAACAAAGAAATCTTTTCTAAACTTAATTAAATCTTTATAAATAACACTAACATAACGTTCTTTTACCAAATTAGATTTTCGCAACTTAAGTGTCATTTGTTCGACAATTTCGTTCTCATTCATCAAACTTACAAACCCAGAAACATCACCCCAACCACCAACCGCGCTATATTTACATTTAAAATATTTATTTTTTAAAAAAACTACATAACAAAGAGCGATACTACTAAGTGTAAACAAAGGCAACTGCCTTCTTGTAGCAACTTTTAGATTAAAATTATTAATTATTTTTGTAGCGTCAAACACACTAAACAATATTTTTAATTTCCAAAATATCATCAACTAGAAAATCGGGATTGCTTAAGGCCACACCATCTTTGCTCTGAAACCCCCAACTTAGTGCTATTGTTTTTACACCCGCTGCCTTTCCCATTTCCACATCACCCGAAGTGTCGCCTACATAAAAAGTATCTTCGATACTTAATGGCGTAGTTTTGATTAATTCTTTTATCGTTTCTACCTTATCATGTTTTTCATAATGACAAACTTCAAAATAGTGGGATAGCCCGGATTTTTCAACTTCACCCGTAATTTTTGATTTTGGATCAGAGCTAACAATAAATAACTTATACCCATTCTCAGATAAATATGGTATTAAATCTTTAACACCTGGATAAAGTTCTGGATCACCCACTTGGTGAATATACTTTTCATACAAGGCAAACTCTTTCTCTGGAGTTAGATCCGGAAAATACTTATTCCAAAACGCCATGTATGGCAAAGTAAATTCTCGTCTAATTTCTTCCGGCGATACCTTTTCTCTTCCCAATTCCGGAAACATTAAGTCACACACTTTACAAAAACAGTGAAAATTATCACTTAAAGTACCGGACCAATCAAAAATAAACGCTTTATGCATATATTAGCTTAATTTACCAATCTGTTTACTCCATTGAAATTCATTTATCACGCGCTCATGTCCTGCTGAGCCTAACTCTTTCGCATATTTCTCTTCGCGTAATAAATCGGCTACACCCGAGATAATACTCATATCCTGATAAACATCAACCAACAAACCGGTGCGCAGATTATCAACTACCTCTTCTACTCCACCAACACGCCCCGCCACGACTGGTAAACCACTTGCTGCGGCTTCTAAAAACACCGTACCCCAACCTTCTTCTGAAGATTCATCTTTGTGGGTCAACAAGACAAACAAATCAGCAAGCTGGTAATATTTTGCCAATTCTTCATATGGCACTACACCCATAAACCTCGTCACATTTTGTAAATAATTTTTTTGCACCTGTTCCATCATTGCTGCTTTTTTGGGGCCATCACCAATTACTATCCAAACCAAATTGGGAACCTTTTCTAAAATCTGTGGAAGTAAGCGAATTAAATGCGGGAAACCCTTGCCTTCGGCCATGCGTGCCACAGTTAGAATAACTTTCTTACCGTTTAACGCCAATTTAGCGCGCAGAACTTCCAATTCTTCCTTATTCACTGGCTGTAAGAATTGATCACCCGGACAAGGATACAATACAACTATGTTATTTAAATTTTCTATAGAATTAAGCAACTTGTTTTTTAAAAATTCACTATTTACCACAACTTGTTTAGCGGCCAAGCAAACCTTGTTGAATTTTCTCTTTTTTATTTTTCTGCTTATCCCCATAGATACATCTGTGCCGTGTAAAAAAATTGTATATGGTACTTTCCAAAATTTCTGTACCCAAAAAGCTACTTGTCCAACTGGTAAAACGTGATGGACATATATCTGTTCAATTTTTTCTTTTTTAATAATTTTTTTAACTTGCAGCAACATGCGTATCCAACGCGGACGTAGCCACCAAAATGGTTGTAAACGATATGTCTTCCACAAATTTTTTTGATCAAAATCTTTGTCGCCTTTCATTCGCGGCGCATATACCACGCACTCTTCTGGTTTAAGATTTTTGGCAAAATTAAAAACATATGAAGCGATACCACCGATCTGTGGAGGATATTCTAATGTAATAATTAATGTCTTCATAAATATATTTTAAATTTTGGTTTTTTTAACAATTGATAAAAGTAAATCTTTGGTTAACGCCCGAGTAAAAAACAAAAAAACAACGTAAATCAAACCAGCGATTGGAATAACAATTATAAAACTAATTCTTTGCACCAATAAATATGCCGTCACCCCCATCACTCCAGCGGATAAAAATATTCTCCAGGAGTAATCTGCAATTTGACGCCAATTAATTTTTACGATACGTCTTACCACAATGGATCCGCCAATAGTTAAGATAACATTGCTGATTGCTGCTGTTATTGCTGCTCCCAAAATACCAAAAATTGGCAATAAAATTAAATTCATTGTCACGCTAGTTACAAGTGAAATTGCCAAAAGAATCGTCTGAATTTTTTGACGATTAATAGCGTTCAAAGTGGCACCAGTAACAAAACTTAAAAAACTTAAAACTAAACTTACCAATAGCAGCTGCAAAATTGGAACCGATGGTAAATATGATTTACCATATAATTTTGCAATTACTGGTTCGGCAATTGCCCACAAACCAAACGCGATCGGCATTACAATTAACAATAAATACTGCCAAGCTTTTGCAAACAAATCGCCAATGCGGTCCTTATCGGTAACAAATAGCGTACTCATCGCCGGATATATGCTAGCGGTTAAAGCCGCTGGAATAAACTGAAAAGCAAAATTTATTTTATACGGCACCCCCCACAAACCAAGTTCACGTGCGCTTAACATTTTCGACATTAAAATCGAATCACTATAAGAAAACAAACGATTAATAATACCAGCCAGCGCGAACGGAACAGACATGCTAATAAACCATTTAAATAATGATTTATCCCAAGTAAAATTTAAATTTATTCCTAGACGTAAGCGTGCCGCAGTGGAAATATATATAACATTACAGAACGAAGGAATAGCATACGCCAATATCAACCAATATAACGGCCATTTTAAAAACAAAGCAATGCCGCCAATCACCAAAGTTAAAAATTGAGACATTATTACCCCTGCTGCTTCAAATAATAAATTTTTACGCGCTCGAAATAAACTATAAAAAATCGAATGGATATTATCCAAAAACATTGTAATGCCGGAAAGATAAATCAGATGACGTAAAGTTGTGTCATAGCCTAATAGATTCGCAAATAAAACAACCAAACCGTAAGAAAAGATTCCAAAAAATATTTTTGACCAAAAAATCGTATTGGCAAAATGTTCGAAATCTTTTTCACGACGGGCGGCTTCACGTACTAGTGTTAGATTCAAACCAAAATCAGCCACAACAGTAAAAATGGCTGTAAAGGCAATGGCAAAAAAATACTGTCCGGTGTTCTCTACTCCAACCAGGCGAGCGATAATAATAAAATACCCAAACGAAATAACACGTTGCAAAACTGAAGCAGCGGTAAAAAAAGTTGTATTTTGAGCAACTGTATATGACATACTAAACACCTAAACCACGTAAACGTCTTGACCAGACATAAACAAAATACCAAAAATTATTAAGCGGTAAATCAAATGTGCCTGGTGTCTCAATAATTTTCCCATTAAAACCAGACTTAAAACGAGTTACACCAGCATAGCGATGATTAGGGTTATCAGCCGGTGCGATTCCAAACAAATCATAATACTTACACCCTTTGGCCTTAGCTGTTTTGATCGCTTCCCATTGCACTAAGTATGGTGCCATTAGCTGACGATATTCGTGATCAGAAGCGCCATATAAATAGTAACAGGTGTTGTTGAAAATCCAAAAACAAGCAGTCGCTACCGGGACATCATCAGAATAAATTATCACCTGCGAAACTGCCAAACTCTCAATTGCGGTTTGATAATTTTTCTCCGGGTGCAAAGCAAACTGATCACGTGCCCCAGTCTTTTTCATTAAATCCCAGAATACAGAAAAATTCTTTTCCCAAGCGACGCGTAAATTTTTTCGTATCGCCAGATTAATGTTATAACGTGTTTTTTGATGGAAAGACGCTAAAATCTCTTCTTCAGTTTTCTCTAAATCCAAAATCATTGTCGCCATTGGATTAACATCTTTTACCAATTTAATTTTTGTCTGTACAAATTGCGGACAACTACCAACTTTTTCTAGCTCAAATTTAAAAAATATATTGCCACTTTTTCTAACATGTTCAACCAACTCCTGCCAACTTTTTTCGCTATCACTCCCCTCGCCTATAACCAACGGACCATATGGCATAAAAACGTATCGACGTCCGATAGTTTTTTTATACACCAGCATTCCCATTAATTTTGCGACGCCGTTTTCGATTAATACCCGCTCAATCTTTTGCCCGCTCAAACGCAAAACCTCCCCCCACTCAAATGATTGCAAAAACGATGCATCGCATTGTGTTAGTTTATTGTCCCATTCAATTTTGTCTTCAATCACTCTTAGCATATCAAAAAATCCGACGCAAAAAATGTAAAACTTTATACCAACAATATTTTGGCGTATTTAGAATTAGATCATAAGTACCCGGATAGTTATGATATTCACCACCAAATCCAAGTTTAAATTTTGTAAAACCAGCATAACGATGCTCGCGGCTATAATCATATCTCTCATCAGCCTTAGTAATTTTTGGTGCCACACCAAAAAAGTCGTATTTTTCAAAACCTTTGTCTCTGGCCATTTTGACTGCTTCTGATTGAATCAAATATGCTGCTGATAAACTATTAAAATTTCGATCAGTAGCTGCAAAAAGATAAGTAAAGATTTTATTCCATTCCCAAAAAATAGCAGTGGCGATCGGCTGGCCGTGATAATATGCATTTAATTGTATGCTGTTATCATTATCCAAAATCTTTTTGTAATGTGCTTCAGAGTGTGTACGAAAACCATCGTGCTTTGAAGTTTTTTTCATTAAATTCCAAAAAATGTCGAAATCCTTATATTCCTTCACTTCCAGATTATTTTTCTGCGCCTGCCGTATTTCGTAACGCGTCTTTTTTTCAATCTTACTTAAAATTTGTTCTTCTGTCTGAGTAAGATCCAAAATTAAAGTATGGCTCGGACTAACATCTTTTACTTGGTGTAATTTAAAATCATTTTTTATATTATCCAAAATCAACGGTTCGATACGTGCAAACACACAACCTTGATTTTGAAAATATTTATCCAGCTCATCCAAGCATTCACTTGCTTTTTCTTGAACCCAAACTGGCCCCCAAGCACAAGAAGCATACTTAATTCCAAACGGAAAAAAATGATAGACCGCTAAAACTGCTCCAACCACTTCATTATCATCCAAAATTAACAATCTTTCTACTTTTTTCCCTTCAGCAATCAAAATCTGACCCCAATCCCAAGATTGCGTAAAAATAGCCTGATTTTTAGCCAAAAAACTATCCCAAACAGCTTTGTTGTCGGCAAGTTTTATTTGCATATTACTCTCATATTTTACCGCAAAACTACAAAAAAGGCAAAAAAACCGCCCTAGCAAACACTAGAGCGGCTAAACAACAAAAACATTACATAAACAACACCGCCAAACTCAAAATCACACCGCCCAAAATAAAACAAAACAACAAAGTAAACAGTAATATACTAATCGCCCGTTTAATCTCTTTATTTATCAACAAATATACCGGATAACCAAATACTAAACTACCGGTTAAGGCCGCAGAAAAAACCAAAAACATCAACATAAAAGCCGGGGCAAATAACGGTGGCAATTGTGCGTCGGGAAAATTTCGTAAAAATGAAAAAATCCAACTAACAAATAGACAATACATCGCCACCCCAGCTGCCTGAGCCAAACCAATTAAATAAGTTTTCTTGCCAAAATCTTTACACATATATTTAAAATTATTTTTTTAATTTCCCAAATCTATACCAGCCAACAATAATTGGTAAGATAAAAGTTAATAAATAGTATAAATAAACATCGAATTTGTAATAATCAGCGGCATTTAACACTTTGAACAAAAACACATAATCCATTACAACCGCAATTACCACCCAAAAAAGACCAACACCGATATAGCACATAAACTCTGCGCGTGCGACCCATTTATAAAGCACAAACAAAGTAAAAGCAATACCAAATGGCATTATAAACCAACCGATCAAATCTTTTGGCACAAAGGGAAAAAATACAAAACCTAAAATATAACCAAAAAGCCAAAGAATTAATCCCCAAAAAACATTATTTAAAGCGATTTTTGGCTTAGTAGCTGGAGGTTGTGGTGGCATATTTTAATAATATTAATATTTTTAAATAAAAAATAATCGATTACTTTACCATCCTCATTATAAAAAAAGTAATGAGAGATGCTAAACCAGCGAGCAATGAACCCCAAAGTAAGTCTACAACAGTAACAACCAAAGGCCAGTTTTTTAAAGTTGCCTGATTAGTTAAATCATAAGCCGCATAAGCAATCAATCCTAAAAATGCACCAAGTAAAAATACTTTAAAAAAACTATAGTTATTTTGCAAGGCAGGCAAAACCACAAAAATCGTTACACCTAGAGCATAAAGTAAATAAAATATGATTGCCGGTAAAAGTTTAAACGATCCAGCCATTAATTCTGATAAACGAACTGCGTAAAACCGTTTGGCCATAGTGGACAGCCAAATTCCATCTAAAAACAACAACGAAACCAGTGAAGAAAAATACGAAATAATAATTGTTTTCATATTTTGTGCAACAAGCACTCACACGGCTTGTCTTTAAGAATTAATTTTTGTTCTGCAATAGTATTAATAAACACCTTTTGGCCCCCCTGCCCTGTAGCTAATTTTTTATTAAGAGGTGAAAGATGTTTGTAATCACGATGAGAAAATTCTTTCACTAATTCTTCATGGCGATTATAAAGCGCGCGCAACTTCCCTACCCAGCGCAAAGTTTCCGGATGGTGCGAATAGCCGCCTTTACCTTTGTGAATAGTTAAAATATTCCATAAACCATGAAGTTCGCGGTGTTCGGCCAGCAAATGCTTTCTACATAAATATTTCGGATGAATGTCCCAAACACGCATAATTTATTTAATATTTTGTATTATATTATTTGTGTCCTAATATTGATTATATTTCTTCGCCGAGCCCTTTGCTTTCTTAATCGGATATTTTTTTGCATTCTTCTTAATTTTCTTTTCTGCTGCATCTAACAAATCAACACCCGCCGCATGCGACAATTGTACCAAATAATTAAAAACATCGCCGAGTTCATCTGCAAAATCTTCTCTGTGCGTTTTTAAATATTCTTTAAAATCTTCATCTGTTTTCCACTGAAGATGTTCCAACACTTCTGTAGCTTCCAACACCAAAGAGATCGCCAAATTTTTGGGAGTATGAAATTGACCCCAGTCACGATCATCTCTAAATTTTAAATTTTTCTCTGTTAAATCTTTGATATTGCTTGTCATATATCAAAAACATCAAATAAAATTCATCAAAATAATCCCTGCTACTATTATAATCGTTCCAACAGCTTTCTGCCAGATTCGCTCTTTTTCTCCAAGAAATACAACACCCATAATAACTCCAAATACTAAAGCACTTTGAGTAACCGGTATCACTCTTGATATATCCCCAAACTTAAGAGCAAAAAATAAAAACAATTCGAACAGACCAAACAAAGCACCGGAAATTACCAACCCCCAACGATTGATTCTTGATTCTTGCACAATTTTTTCTTTATCAAAACCTAATATTCCAAAACTCAACAATCCAATACTAATAAGTTCAAAAGAAGCCATGGCTGTCTCAGAAAAATCCACTACTGCATACTTCACAAAAAAGAAAGCAACAACAGCAAACAAGGTGCTTAATACCGCTATTCCAATACCTTTAGAAAAATCAAATTTTGATTTTTCATACAACATTACCACCACACCAATGATAATTAACAAAATTGCTATTAACTTATAACTAGTAATCGCCTCGGAAAAAAGTAAAAAACCACCAAACAAAACAAAAACGTGTCTAACTTGATTAACAATCTGATAAACCGATATATTAATCTTGCGTAAAGCAATAAACGTACACCAATCAGACAAAAAAGCAAAAATAATAACACTCAAGAAATATACCCAGGTAATATTGTTTTTAGGTAAATGGAAACTAAAAAATATTAAAGGTAATAAAACTACGCCAGCGATCAAATCATGCACAGCAGTAAATGCCAATGGATTACCACCATCACGTAACACAAAACGAGCCACTACTCGAGAAAGAGCAAAGAAGAATCCGGCAATGAGTGAGCATGTTAGCCAAGTCATATGTCTAATTAACTAACTTCAGCTGCAAATCTAAGGGTGGATTAGAAAAATATACCCTGACATCAAAACGCGGGTCCATTAACTCAATCATTTCCATGTACCCCCTATCAATCAATTTAAATTGGGGCTGAGATAAACTTTTTTCTTTAAATAACTTATAGTTCGAAACTGTAAAATCTGCATCGCCACGTTCTGGTCTGGTCGAATCAGGCATCCTAATTTTTAATAATTTTAGTTTCCCTGAAACAGTCCCTAAATCTTCAATGTGAAACAATGGACCATTATGTGTATCCTTAATTACTTCACCCATTGTCCCGACAAGAGATACTAATTCATTATATTCTTCCTCCGAATGACAGAAAATACAAGCATAATTTACCAACGCTTGTTTCTCGTCTGTGTATATATTCTTTAGTTCTGCCGCCTTAGAGACGATGTCTTGGACTAATGCTTTTAATTCTTCCAACTTCATATTTTTTCTACACATGAAAACACAATTAATTATATCATCACCAATTATACAAAACAAGCACAAAAATCCCCCCGTTTTCGGAAGGATTTCTTGTTTTTTGATAAACCTTTTCGGCTTAACGCTTGGACCACTGTGGTGCACGGCGAGCTTTTTTCAAACCAAATTTCTTTCTTTCCTTAATACGAGAATCGCGAGTTAAAAGCCCTTGGGTCTTCAAAGTTTTTTTGGACTCGGCATTCCACTCCACTAAAGCACGAGCAATACCGTGACTAACTGCGACTGCCTGGCCCGTTTTACCACCGCCAGCTACTTTTACTGAAACATTAAGATCTTTCTCTTTAGCCAAAGTTTTCAAAGCAGACAGTACAATATCTTGCTGCTCAAAGTGAGGGAAATACACTTTAAAGTCCTTCCCGTTAACGATAATCTTACCTTCGCCCTTCTCAATACGGACGCGAGCGGATGCGCGTTTGCGACGACCGACAGCGCGACTCATATCGTCAGATTTTTTCGCAACTTTAGTCATAGATTATTTTTTAAAAGTCAATCTCTGCATGCGTAAATCACGCAATTTATTTTTTGGCAACATCTTGATTACTGCCAAACGAATTACATTTTCTGGTTTTTCTTTTAACATTTTCTTAGCAGGAGCCTCTTTCAAACCGCCAGGATAATTACTATGATGGCGATAAAGTTTTTGATCAATCTTTTTACCAGTAAAATGTACTAAAGCGGCATTTTCAATAACCACCTTATCGCCTTCATCTAAATGAGGGGTGTAAGTTGGTTTGTGTTTACCCATCAAAATCATAGCGATCTTGGTGGCTAATCGGCCTGGGGCCATCCCAGCAGCGTCAAGTGTAATAGTGTGTCTAGACATATATTTATACTAATTCAATAACCGCTTCTTCGCCGCCATCGCCTTTGCGAACACCAAGTTTGATAATACGGGTATAACCGCCTTTGCGTTCAGCATAACGTGGGCCCAAAACTTCCATCAATTTCTTGGTGGCATTTTTGGTATATAGGACCTTTGCAATATCACGACGAGCCGCTAAAGTATTTAGCTTGGCTTTGGTGATTAATTTTTCTACTTTAGGACGCAATGCTTTTGCTTTTGCCAAAGTAGTAGTAATTTTCTCGTATAAAACCAGACTCTCTACTAAATTAGCGAAAAGAGCGCGACGTGGCGCAGTCTTGCGACCCAAAGTGACTTTTTTAGATTGGTGACGCATAAAATTATTTCTTTTTAGTTGCTTTCTTCTTCGGCGCTTTTTCCTCATCGCCGTCAACAACTTCTTCATCAGAAGTTACTTCCATTTCCGGAGCGGCAACCGCAGCCGGTGTGTGTGCAACACTTTCCGCGATCACAGCAAAGTGATCCATTAAAATACGAGTGGCTTGATTTACTGCCTCTTCTGGAGAAATAGTGCCATCGGTTTCGATGTTGACAATCAATTTCTCATAGTCAGTAATATCACCCACGCGGGTATATTCTACCTTGTAACCAACATCCTTCACTGGACTATAAACCGAATCAACTACGATTGTACCGAGATCATAATTTTTTCGATCTTTTTCTTCAACTGGTCGATATCCACGACCATTAGCTACCATAATTTCCATTTCCAAAGTTTTGTTGCTAGTTAAATTAGCAATTACCAAGTCTTTGTTTACCACTTCAACGCGAGCATCTTTAGCGATATCGCCAGCAGTAACTGGACCTGGACCTTTTTTGGTTAATGTTAACAAGACTGGCTCTTCAGAAAAAACCTTAACCGCCACCTGTTTCAAATTAAGAATAATCTCGACTACATCTTCTTGAACGCCCTCAACTGTACTAAACTCATGCTGTGTCCCCTTGACTTTAAAGGATTCCACTGCCCCTCCTGGGAGAGAAGAAAGAAGCACCCGGCGTAATGCATTGCCCAAAGTAGTGCCATAGCCATGATAACATGGGGTAACTACCAAGGATCCAGTCATTGGATTGGCGCCAGGCTGGAATTCTATTTTGGAAGGTAAAAGAAAATTTTCCATATAGAATTAAAATTAACGAGAATAAAACTCAATGATTGCTTTGGCTGAGAATGGAATGCTGCCGACTGATGGAGTGTTTAAAATTTTTGCACTCACCGCTTTAGCATCAACACCCAACCATGATGGGGCCTCAACCTTACTTAAGGTCTCGGTCATATTTTCAAAATATTTTTTCTTAGTAGCCTTTGATGGTAAAGCAACAACTTCACCAACGCGAACACGGTAAGAAGGAATATCTACTTTTTTGCCATTTACAGTAATATGGCCATGGTTCACCAATTGACGTGCGAGCGCACGAGATTTGGCCAAACCCATACGAAATACCACATTGTCTAAACGTGATTCTAAATATTGCAATAGAAACTTACCGGTATCACCAGTCTTACTTGAAGCTTCAGCAACATAGTTGGCAAACTGACGTTCGCGTAAACCATAGATACGCTTAGCTTCTTGTTTTTCTTTTAACTGTTTGCCATAGCCAGAAAGTTTTCTCATTTTACTGGTTGGACCATGCTGACCAGGAGCATAGTTGCGTTTTAGCAACGGACATTTTGGACCAGCACATTTGTCACCTTTTAAGAAAAGTTTTTCTTTGGCGCGACGGCATTGTGAACATTGACGATCTAAATTAGGCATATTTCAAGTATTAGATATTACACGCGGCGACGTTTAGGTGGACGGCAACCGTTATGTGGAATCGGAGTTACATCATTAATTGAAACCACATTAAAACCGTTAGTGTGTAAAGCGCGAATAGCACCTTCACGACCACCACCGATGCCTTTTACGAAAGCACTCACTTCTTTAATACCATAATCAATCACTTTGTCAGCCAAATCTTTGGCAACCAAAGACGCAGCATAAGGAGTAGCTTTTTTTGGACCTTTGAAACCAACTTTACCAGAAGATGACCAACCTAAAACGTTGCCGTTTAAGTCTGTCATGGTGATAATAGTGTTGTTGTAAGTAGCTTGGATATAAGCATTAGCGCGTGGCACTTGACGTGAAACGGCTTTTTTCTTTTTTACCTTAGCTACTTTTTTACCCTTTTCTGCTTCATCTTTTGCAGCTGGCACAGCAGCGGCAACTTCAGCAGTAGTGGTTTTTACTTCTTCAGTCATAGTATTAGTAAAAATTAGGTCTTAGAAACTGGTTTCTTGCCAGATACTGCAGTTTTTCTAGTGTTGCCACGAACAGTACGGGAATTAGTTTTGGTGCGTTGACCACGAACTGGTAAATGACGCATATGACGAATACCACGATAACACTTGATATCTTTCAAGCGCTTGATATTAGACATAATTTCACGACGCAAATCGCCTTCGGTTTTATGGCCCTTTTCCACGATTGTACGCAATTTATCTTGTTCGGCTTCGGTTAAATCTTTGGTTCTTTTCTCTGGATCAATACCAGCTTGAGCCAAAACGGCCTTAGCCAAGGTAGGTCCAATACCAAAGATATAACGTAAGGAAATACCGATCTTTTTCTCATTTGGAATATTTGTACTAGCTATACGCATAGATTAAAAAATTATCCTTGACGTTGTTTGTGTTTAGGATTTGAACAAATAACAAATACACGACCTTTGCGTCGAACTGTTTTGCACTTCATGCAAATTTTCTTTACTGACGCTTGCACTTTCATAGTAATTTAGGTTAATACTAAAGTGTTAATTAATTAAATTGATTATTTTTAAAACAGGTATAATGCAAAAACACCAACCACTGCCGCGATATCCGCGTTCGACTCTTTTCTCTCGTTCGCCTAGGCAAATGAGATACTGGGCCAAACTACACCGCACTGGTTGATTAATTGATTTTTAAATTTTGAATTTCCCTTAGAATCGAAACGTGATTCTCCCCTTGGTCAAATCGTAAGGGGTCATCTCCACCTTTACCTGATCTCCAAGGCTAAGACGAATTTTATTCATTCGCATTTTCCCTGAAAGATGAGCAATAATGCCCTGGCCGCTTTCCAATTTTACGCGGAAAGTTCCGGCTGGTAAAAGCTCTTCAATAGTCCCCTTTATTTCGATTGTATCTTGTTTTCCAACCATGTAAAAAATTACAACAATATTCTACTATCAACCTCTCTTTTTGTCAAGAGTTAGGCCAAAACTCGACTATTTTGGCATTTTTTGGCTTATTCTAGCCAAATTATTGAACAACTGGATAAACTTCCGCTTTTTCATTCTTATATACCCAATATTTATAAATCAAGAAATTCCAACTAATCGCCAACAATATATTGGCTAAACGCACGAATAGATACCAAATATCATGCACTTTGCCAAACAAAGTAATATTAAAAGAAAAAGAAATTAAATTAGTAAAAAACCACATCCAGGCAATTGCAAAAACATAATTCCAAAGCATTAAAATAAAAAATCTAGTTATCTGTTTTACAGTTTGCCCTTTGGCTTTAAATGACCAATATTTATTTAAGAAAAAGATATAAGCAACCACTAAAATTTGTTCCAAAGCCAATGCCCACGTTGGATTCATGCCTAAAAACTCACGAAAAAATATTAAAAGAACAAAATCAATAACAAAAGCAGAACTACCAACAATGGTATATTGAAGAAATTTTTTCTCCCAAAGATAACAAATAAATTTTTTGATCATTCTATTCTAAGGTTGCTTTGATACGTCGCACACCAGATGAGACTGCTTCTTCTTTTTTTATTTTGAACTTACCCAAAACGTTCGTGTGCTCAACGTGTGGCCCACCACAAACCTCTTTACTAAAAGTCGCAGAATTTTCTTGTGCCAAAGGAGTTTCCATCGGATCGCCAACTGAATACACTTTTACCTTTGCACCATATTTATCAACAAACAAACCGGTGGCTCCACGATTTTGTGCTTCTTCCAAGGTCATTTCAGCAAACGTAACTGGATAATCCTTTTGAATAGCATAATTTACCAAATCCTCAACTTGCTTTTTTTGTTCTTCGGTCATTTTTTCAGGATGAGAAAAATCAAAACGTAAACGTTCGGCAGTAATATTGCTCCCCTTCTGAGCGATGTGATTACCCAACACCGTACGCAACGCCGCTTGCAATAGGTGCGTAGCTGTATGATATTTGGTTGACATCTCACCAGTATCTGCCAAACCACCCTTAAATTTTTGTTCAGCACCAGCACGAGACAAATCTTGGTGCGCTTTGAAAGCCTCTTCAAATTCGTTGACATTAACTCTCAAATTATTTTCCAAAGCCAACTCTTGCGTCATTTCAAGAGGGAAACCAAAAGATTCAAAAAGTTTAAACGCTTGTTTGCCAGAAATTTCTTCAACACGTCTACCAGTTTTTTCAAAAGCAACCCGAAAACCATCAATCAACTTCTCAAATTCTTTCAAACCTTGTTCAATGGTATTTCTAAATTTACTTTCTTCTTTAGCAATTTCATTTAAAACAAACTCTTGGTTGCGCGCCACTTCTGGATAAACATCAGCAAAAATATTAATTACTTCACTAGCAATTTGTGAGCAAAAATTTTCTGTAATACCAATTAGGCGACCATGGCGGACCGCTCGACGGATCATACGACGCACAATATATCCCTGATCCACATTTGAAGGAACAATACCACGATCATCTCCCATAATCATAGTAGCCGTACGAATATGATCAGCAATAATACGCATGGATTTGGTCACTTCTAAATTTTCAATATATTCATGACCGGAAATTTCCTGAATTTTTTGAATCAGTGGCCAAAAAGTATCAATCTGGAAGACATCAGCAAAGTTATTTAACGTCATCAAGGTACGTTCTAATCCCATTCCAGTATCAACATTTTTTTGTTTGAGTGGTTCAAAAGTGCCGTCTTCTTTTTTAAAATATTGCATGAAGACATCATTCCAAATTTCCAACCAATTATCTTCGTCAGTACCAGGATTACTACCTGCTGGCGGAAATTCAGTTGGCCCTTTCCAAAAAAACATCTCTGTATCTGGTCCACATGGCCCGGTTTGTCCAGCTGGCCCCCACCAATTATTTTTCTTGGGTAAATAAGCAATGCGCTCTTCGGGCATACCAAGTGACTGCCAAATATTAGCAGACTCTTCATCGCGCGGGGCATCGTCATCTCCAGCGAAGACCGAAACCGCTAATTTATGAATGTCTAATCCCAAACCAGTCTCTTTGCTAGTTAAAAATTCAAAGCTCCATTCAATTGCTTCTTTTTTAAAATAATCGCCCAAAGACCAATTTCCAAACATCTCAAAAAAAGTATCATGACGATTGTCTCCGACCTCATCAATATCTTGAGTGCGAACACATTTTTGAATATTTGCCAGACGGATTCCGGCTGGATGCTTTTCTCCAAGTAAATACGGCACCAAGGGATGCATACCGGCAGTGGTAAACAAAACCGTTGGATCATTTTCTGGAATCAAAGATGCCGAAGAAATCACAGCGTGGCCTTTGCTTTTAAAAAATTCTAAATATTTTTCACGTAATTGCTTAGCAGTAATCATAACAAAATTTTTAAATACTCATAACTTTATTGAATTTATTTTTCTGAAGACACCCGTTCAAATACAAAAATATCGTCCATATTCCCTTTCTTGCGTGGTAAAGAAAATAAAACCAGACTGCGTCCATCTTTTTCATAACTCAAAATACCACTTTTATTACCACTGGCCTCAGCGTCCATTTTTATTTTGGCACAAATCTTGCCATGTTCTTCTACCACCTGTCTTTGGTCTATCAAATCCTTAACCCTATCTCCACCTAAGATTAAAGTCAGGTCGCGCACAATATATTTATACATTGCGCCATTGTCTAAAGTTTTTAGCTCATCATCACTGCCGATTTCTTCCCAATATTCTTGAGGATTTTCCTGATCAAATGTCTGCTCTTCTGTCTGCCGTCCTGATTTTAAAACAATACCTTTTAATTTGAAATCTGGGTCAGAATTCATTTCGGTAGCAGTGCGATGCCAGTCATTGCACAAAATATAACCACCGCGATTTACTAATTTTTTAGGATTAGTGCCCGTGCTTCCTGGATTTAATAAAATCAAAACATCAACTGGTTTATCTGGAACAAATTCACGCGAATCAGTCTGAACCGCTTCAAATCCGTTCTTTTTTAAAATTCCAATACTTTTCTCATCAATATCAACATATACTACACGACTGTTGGGAAAAGCTTGAGTCGGTGAAGTATCCAGCTCACATGAAGGATAATATACTAAATCTGTTTGGGGATGAAGTTGTTCTTGAAAAATCTGATAAGCTCGAACTAAATCGGGCGAAGCCTGCGGTTGTCGCTCTTGCGACTCTGGTTGAGAAAATTTTTCTTGGGCCTTTCTTAACATTTCAGCCTCTTCATCTGTACCAACCTCTCGAAAACTTCCTGGTGCAACAAAATCATCCAGCTCAATATTCGAGCAATCTTCACACATCAACATTCCTTCTCCTATTTCTTTATTACAATTTCTACATTGAGCCATATTTATTTTACCTCTCCCCCACCCAAACAAATATTATTTTTATAAAAAACAGCAAATTGTCCGGGGGTGATAGCGCGCTCTGGTTTGATAAATTGCGCTTCAACCAAACGGCCGTTTGCTTTTAAAATACAACCAACCAACGGCTGACGATGCCGCATTCTTACTTGGCATTTTAACGGAAATTTAGGCATTTGTCCACTAATCCAGTTAACATTTTTTATCGCTGCTTCTCTGTTAAAAAGTTTAGGGTCATCGGCGCGGCCAACAATCAAAATATTCTTTTTAACATCTTTATCAACGACAAAATATGACTGGCCATCGGAATTACTTAAATTTAAACCACGCTCACCAATGGTGTAAAACGGCAAACCAGTGTGCTTACCAATTTTTTCACCCGACGTAGTAATAATATCACCAGCTTTATATTTAATTTTATCTTTTAAAAAATCACGCATGGAAACTTCACCCACAAAACAAATACCCATACTCTCTTCTTTCAGGGCGGTCGGCAATTTAAATTTAACTGCCAATTGACGCACTTCTGGTTTGGTATATTTTCCAATCGGAAACAATATTTTTTGTAATTGTTTTTGATTTAATTGATGTAAGAAATATGTTTGATCTTTGTTGTTGTCCTTCGCGCAAATCAATTTCATTTTTCCATTTTTGCCATTTCCTAAATTTGCATAATGGCCGGTAGAGAGATAGCCAAAACCCAATTTCTCCGCTGCTTTTAACCAAAAACCAAATTTAACAAATTTATTACACATCACATCCGGGTTAGGAGTACGCCCCAAAGAATATTCTTTGTATAAATAATCTAAAACAAACTTTTTGTATTCCTGTACAAAGTCCAAACGAATTAAGGGAATGCCAATGTGAGCAGCTACTCGTAAGGCATCTTGATAATCACCGTGCCAGCAACTCTCACCCGGCTTTTTCTCACCGTCATAATTAACCATAAAAGCACCAGTGACATCATATCCTTGGTTAACTAAAATGGCGGCAGCAACAGACGAATCAACTCCCCCACTCATGGCGACTAAAATTTTTGTTTTCTTTTTCAAAACCATATGGTCTAATTATACCAATTTATAGGGTTTTTTCAAGATTAAAAAAATCCCCCGACTTACATCGAAGGATTTAATTTTCATATTAACCATTGCGACGTGCCTGCATACAATCACGGCAGTAAACTGGCTTATCACCAGTTGGCTGGAACGGTAATTGTGTAATCGCGGTTCCGCATGATGCGCAGCTCAAATTGACACTGTACATTTGGCGAGGACCCTGGGAGAAACCTCCGCGAGAGCCACCACGATTATCAGGACGACTTTGGCGGAAAGCACGGTTACAATCAGAGCAGTAAACCGGACGATCGCCAGATGGTTGAAAAGGCAACTGAGAGATGTGAGCCCCGCATTTAGCGCAGGTTAAATCCACATCAAACATTTGTCTGTCAGTACCAAAAGCCATAGATTTCGTTTGATTTGTTCCCAAAATGTTATTTGAGATATGTTAGCTCGACCCCTAGCTTGCGCTAGAAATACACTGGGAACGACTATTTGGCTTTTGACCATACTTTACGTTGCCCAATTTAATTGTTGATAGTATAGCAGAAAATTGGGTTTTTGTCAATATAACCCAATAATTACTTATAAAAGCCTAGGCTTGTGGTGAATCTGGCGCCTTATCTAAGCCCAAGGCTTTAATTTCGGCTAATTCTCCTGGAGTTGGATTAGTTAAAAACTGATGATCTCTTTCCATATTTATTATACAAAATATTTTTTACTTTTTCAAGGTCGTAATCGGCCGGCTCTGGGTAATGTAAAACTTCTTTTTTTCCATTGCCCATTCAATATCGCAGGGGAATTTATAATGATCTTCGATGCGCTGACAAATTTTTGCCAATGCCAAGATTTGTTTTTTATCTAATTTTTGTTTACCACCAGCCACGCCTAACTGCACCCAATGATTAGCGGAATTTTTGTCTTCAATATCAGTTTGTTTTTTGTCGCGCCCCTTTACCATTTTTTTAGTTTGATCACTAATATAAATATCAATAATTTCACCAGTACTTTTGCTTACTACATAACTATCTGGAGTGATCTGCCCGGAAACAATTGCCTCGCCCAAACCAAACCCCGCTTCGATAATCATCTGATCATAATCCTCAGTAACCGGATGCACGGTAAAAGCAATACCAGAAATTTCCGATTGGACCATTTTCTGTACTACTACTGCGACAGAAACATAATGATTAATCAATTTCTTCTCATGACGATAAAAAATAGCGCGTGGAGTAAACAACGACGACCAACATTCTCGTACACGTTTAATCACTTCTTTTTTCTCAGTATTTAGATAACTCTCTAATTCCCCTGCCCAACTTGCCACCGATGAATCTTCGGCGGTTGCACTTGAACGCACGGCCACATATTTTGCATCTAATTTTGTAAAAGCGCCTAAAATTTCTTTTTGCAGATCTTCGGGCATGGGACGATCGTGAATTGCACTACGAATAACCGCGCTAATACGATCGATTGAATTGGTATCCTCTGGGTTTACTTCTTTAAGACGTGCTTCAATTTCTTCTTTTAATTGTGTCTCTTCCAAAAAACGATCAAACGCTGCAGCCAGGACCACAAACCCGCCTGGTACTGGAATCTTCGCCTGAGTCATCTCACCGAGCGACGCCCCTTTTCCACCCGCTTCACCAACATCACTTTTGGAAATATTTTTAAAAAATTTGATATGCGCTACTTTGGTCATAATTTTTATAGATAAAATTAAAACTATAATTTTTTTATTAAACCTACATTGCCATCAACTTTAACCTTATCACCGTTTTTTAATAATCGAGTAGCAACTCTAGTACCAACTACACAGGGAATACGTAATTCGCGACTAACGATCGCGGCATAACAAGTAATCCCACCATCATCAGTTACTATGGCCGCAGCTTTATGCATAGATGGCAAAAAATCAACCGTAGTCATCGATGTTACTAGAATTTGTCCATTTTTAATATTTTTATTAGCCTCTTGAGCACTCTTCGCAATTAAAACTTCTCCAAAAACAACTCCACGACTGGCAGGTGATCCGCTAATCTCGCCGCTCTCCTTTGTTTCTAATTTTAATTTCGACAAAACCAACCTATCCAATTGGTCCTGCGCTTCTTTGCCAAAAAAATACGAGACCTTGCCAGATTTAACACGCCACAACCAACCACTTTTTCTTTTAGCTATAATACCCACTGATACAGTCTTCCCACAGTCCAACAATGATATAACTTCGCTCTCTAAATACCACATTAAATCTTCAAAACGTACCCCGGTTTTGTTTGGAATCAAACGTAATATTGGATAAATTATCTGATTGGCACGCATTTGAATTTCCTTCCGAAAATCATGAAAAATATTAAAATTATCAAGTAACTCAAACCATTTATCCCAAATACCAGAAGATAAATCGTATTTTTTACGCAAACCACTTCTGATCTTTAGTATCTTTTTATAATTACCACTCAGATCTTTAAGCTCGGATACTAATCTATTTTTATTACAGCTCTTAAATACACGCACGCCATTTTTTATTTCTTTTACTGTCAATTCTCCACTCCCATCCCAACTCATTTTAATCCAACCAAATTTATCAATTATTTTTTCATAATCAATTTCTTTTTCCTTCAAGATGATGTCTAGCAACATTTTTTTATATTCTACATTGGTTGAAAAAGTCGCTGGCTGAGTTAATAAAGAAAAATCTTCGGTAGTAATATTTTTGTTATTTTTTTGCAATTGCTCTAAAAATATTTTACCAAAAAAATCATCAAATAAATCTATGACATATTCCGAGTAGATAATATTTTCAAAACACAAATCCAAAACTTCTTTGTAAATTTTTAATAATTTTTTATTATCCAGATTATTAAAATCCGATCTTTTCAATAACAAAAATTTAGATATTATTTTTTTGCGACCTAAATAAAACTTATTAAAAAACTCATTTCTATTCTTTTTCGATTTCAACCAACTAAAAAACCACTTACGAAAGACGTCCTCAGTATAATCGGTATCCATCGACCACAAAAAAAGACCGTCTGGTGAAAACGAAACTACTCCCCACTCATTAGCTATGTACGGATATTTACCTGATACTTCTCTCATCAGCGGCAGATAATAAGAAATACCCTGGGGTTTTATATTCGCCCGTTCATAAACTCTAATATTACTACCAAATTTATGCATAATTACTATTCAATGGTTTTAATTATACCATGATTCGCATCAACTTCAACTAGGTCGCCATCTTTAAAAACCCGTGTAGCTACTTTGGTACCAACGATACATGGGATATTTAATTCTCGAGAAATTATTGCTGCATGACATGTAATTCCACCATCATCAGTGACAACCGCTGCAGCCTTCTTTAATGCTGGGGTCATATCTGGTCGCGTCATCGAAGAAATCAATATATCGCCAGATTTAAAATTTTCCATATCCTTAACTTTCAAAACAATCTTCACTCTGCCACTAACTTTGCCCAAATTAGCTACTGACCCTTTTAACTCCTGACGATTTTCAATGCGACTATATTTAGTAGTAATCAATTTTTTGATTTTAACAACATCCTTATCAATCAAACTAATATTATTTTTTGCCACCATAATACAACAATTCTTCTGACGAGACAAAAGTTTTTTTCTATCGATCATCTTGCCGTGTCTGGCCCAAGAAACGAACTCCGCTGGAGAAAGATACTCCAACAAATTTTTTTCTATTTTCCAACGTTTACTAAATTCAACCAACAACTTTTTTTGCACCTCAATAACATGGAATACCATTTTTTTGCGTTGATCTTGCCAAAACATAAAATCATCAATCGCTCGGCTAAAATTCATTAAATCGCTGCTGGCTTTTATTTTTTTAAATATACTATTTCTTTCAGAAATAATTTTGGCCTTATTTAATTTTTGTAGTGCCTTATATTTAAACTCTTTAATTTGTTCTAAAACCCACTTACGATCTAAACTGCCAGTGCCAGCGTAATTATTGTGCACCCAAGCATAATCTGATAAATATCTATTCAACACTTTTTCTGGTAAATTATCAGAATATTTTTTATAAAGAGAATATAGCTTTTGCTCTGCTTCCTGTAAAAATGACTCGTGAGTAGTGGATGACAAAACTATTAATGCCTGCTCATACAAATCTTCGCGATTATTATGTTTAACTGTTTCTCTGAGCATTTTTTCTAAAACAACATCGGCTTTAAACGAGAAACCCTCTAGCACAAAAGATCGCGCGCCCAAAGGTAAAAAACAATTATACAGTGTATTAAAATCGCTCCCCAATTCTTTGTCGGTATATACGCCAAAGTCACCCCTCATCATTTGATTGTATAATCGATAAAAATTCTTTGAATCTTTTAACCAACGATTCAACAACAACAAACTATAATTTTTGTTGCGTTTAATTTTATCAACTAGATACTGCGCGATTTCTTCTTGTTCTTTTTCGATATAATGCCAGCTGACATTGCCAAAAGAGATAAAACCGATAACTAACGAAAAATAAACTGGATAATATTTGTTAATATACGCCTCGCTCTCTGCGGGTTGAAAAATATAAAACGGCACGGCTTCCAAAATTTCGTGGCTCCAAAAATTTTTCTTGATTTTATTTTGTAGTTGATTTGATAACATATATTATTCCGCTATTCTCACGGTCCCTGTTTCTGTATTCAGCTCCACCATATCTCCATTCTTAAAAATCCGCGTTGCTACTTTGGTGCCAACGATACAGGGAACACCGAGCTCGCGCGAGACAATTGCCGCGTGCGAAGTCAATCCGCCAGCATCAGTGATTATAGCAGACGCTTTTTTCATTGCAAAAATATATTCCGGACTAGTCATAGGCGCGACTAGAATTTCGCCGCTCTTAAATTTATCAACCCGGGTAGGATCTAATAAAATGTGCACCTTGCCCTTGGTTATAGCTATTTTGCCTTTACTAACTATTAAACCACGAATGTCTTTTTGACCAACCACCTGTTCTTTGCTGTATAAATTCCAATAATATTCTGTTTGTTTACTAGCCAACATTTTACAGCCAATATGAAAATCAATACCAAAACCTGAACGTCTTTTCAATAAAACAGAATTAAAATCCTCGCCCTTTAATATTTCACTGATCTCATAAAACCAAAGGCTGCATAAGTCTTCTTTCTCATATTCAAATCTCCGCGCAACTTCTGTTAAAAATTTATCTTGATAGTGCAAAACAATAAAAATATATTTTTTACGTTCATCTTGCCAGGCAATGCCATCGCTAATCGCTTCAGCAATATTCATTAAGCTATTTGGCAAAGAATAGAGTTTTTGAAATATTTTTTTCTGCTTACTTGCCTCAGAAATACGTTTTTTGACTTCGGTAACTATGTTTTTAAAAATTTCTTTTTTTCGTTTAACAAAAAATTTCACTGGCGTAATTTGGGTGCCGGCATAACTATTTTTTAACCAAAAATACTTCTGCTGATGTCTAACCAAATCCTTTGTCTTAGACAATTCCATTTCCTCTTCCTGATAAAAGGAAGGTTTAAGTGGCGCGGTTAAGATTTCAATTGCTTTAGATAAGTCGTTTTGATTTTTAAAATATTTCTTTAACTTGTCTTCAAAATATTTATCAGCTCCATAATTTCCCAACTCAGGCACAGTACCATCTATCCAAAATTTAATATAATCACTGCAATACTTCTCCCAGATACCTAACAACTCCTCGTTGGATAATTTGGCAAAATTTATTTTATCAAAATATTTATGCCAATTTAGCAATTTTTCAACTTCCTTTTTCCAAATCTGATAAATCTTTTGTCGAGACGATTTCGGTTCCACATACTTTACAAACACCTTTTTACCATCTGCACGCAAGGCCGGCCATTCGTTCAACCACAACATTCGCTTTTCTTTAAAAAGAAAAAGTGTCCGCGACCAATTATGTCCTAAATATTTTTGACAAAAATATTTACAATTAACTTCTGTAAAAACTGAGGTAAAGAAAAAATATCCCGGGATCGGTCCCCAACGAAATAATTCTGTTTTCTGATTTAAAGGAAGCTTCATAATCGCTTAATTTAGCGAAAATTAATGTAAACTATTGACAAAATTTTCAAATTTGTTAAAATAAATTTAGAAATTGATCCTTTTGGACTGCGAATCATTTAGTTCTTCTAGATGTGTAACAGTTCTAGGGGTCTTTTTTGTTTTTTGTTTCATTATAACAATTTAACATCTTTGTCAGATGCTGAGAAGTCTGGTTTTCTCTTACTAATGTGCGCGCCATAGGCCGCATAATGCGCCGGTGATTTCTTGCCAATTACACTAAAATAAATTAACATCTCCGGAAAAATTGTAGACAAAAAATTGGTAATTAATAATTCGTAACCAGGATACTCAATATCGATTATCAATTCAGAAAATTTTAGGCCGGACTGCTCGATTGCGCAACATATCAAAGAGGCAAAAACTTTTGGGGCAAACTTTTTTGGCTGGCCTAAACATCTGAATTTCTCATACAACTTTCTTTTCGCTTTTATTGGCAACTTAACAACAAAACTGCTTTCATCATTGGCCAATGCTAAAAAAGTGTCATTGGATAACTCTTCTATTCTGATTGACTGATCGACTTCAAAACGAAACAACTTTTGGATCATAATTATTTTGACTAGTTATTTCTATCTAGCAAAGACAAAAATCTCTGTTTCAAACTCATTCCTTCGCGGGCAAGTTTCTTTTTACTAATTGTTTCCCATCTATTTTCAATTATATCTAAATAGGCATTTTTATCTGGAAGATAAGATGATAAATCTTTTATAACTCCTCTACCAAAACAATCTTCCAAAAAAGTTTTCATGGGCTGCACGGTTAGATCTTGACCCTCCAGAAGACCGCGTTTTACCGCATCCCATAAGGCCGCTCTTTCTGTGCCGTAATATTCTACCAAATGATCAATAACCGCATCGACTAATTTACGTTCCCCTATCCTCACATGTTCAACTGGCCCTCGCTTCTTATCCTCGTCTGATACAACTCCTTTGTAATCAACCCAAGACAAATTTCTGTCTAAGTCTATCGACTGTACTACTTTATCATACAATTCGTGCGCATAAGACTCCACTACCCCTTCTGAAAATTGGGTGATCCCGTTTTGTATATCGTGGTAAGTGGGATTAACTATCTTGCGGTCATATCCGGATATTTTTGTTTTATAGCCACTACCCATGTCTGTGTCTGTGGTCTCTTGTCTCTTTGTAAATTCATTATGAGAAATATAATGGATAATTTCATGTGTGGCAGCGTCGATAAAAGCTTGTAATTCAAACTTATCTGAAATCGCGCTTCGACAATCCAAAAACATTCTTGATAAACCTTGCTCAAAATGGTCCCCCCGTCGCCCCATATCCACATCTTGAGAACCAAAATCAAGAACTGTTCTTTTTAACAAATCTTTCTTGGAAATAAAATGATCTTCTGCCAATTCCGATTCTGAATCTCGTATCCCACTTTTCCGCAGCTCATTCAATAATAGCGGGTAAAGTGTGTCTACTAAATTCTTGTACAATTCAAAAACTTCATGAAGATGCTCAGAAGGAACCGCCTCTGGGTGGATCGCCAGACCCACAACCTCATCGCCTTGCTTAATATCTTCTATAGGAATATGAAGATTGCCAAATTCCTCTTGAACCACTAAAGGTTTTTTTAAATTTTCATCCGCCTGTTGGTTAAATTTTTTCATCTCTTCCGGAGGTGCAAAACCGCCTCTATTGTCACTGATATAACGCATATTATTTTAAAATGACAATCCCATGGTCAGCTTTCAAAAACACTTTATCGCCATCTTTTAATTTCTTTGTGGCTGCTTGCGTACCAATAACACATGGAACTTTTAATTCACGGCTAATCACTGCAGCATGCGAAGTAATACCGCCTTCATCAGTAATAATCCCCGCCGCTTTTTTCATTAAAGGTACAAATTCCGGACGCGTCATCACTGTAACCAAAATCTTACCTGGTTTCATTTTCTCAAATTCACTCATTTTATTGATCACTACCACTTCGCCCTCAACCTTCCCCGGGCAAGCGATCATGCCACGAATTTCACTAACAGCAGAATTAACGGTCTCCTCTAACTGATTTTCTAACGCTCTTCCCTGTTTGGGTGGTAAATGTATTGACTGTTTTCCATTCCAACGCATTATTGGCTGCGTTTTTAATAATTTTATTGTGTCTCTAATTATTTTTTGTTTTACTGGTAATTTTGTAATCATCAACGGATCACAATTCTTTATTTCTTCCCAGCTCATTCCACTTCGTCGGCCGATTTCTTTGCCAACTTTTTCTAAATAATAATTCAAGCGCTGCATCTGTTTTTTTTCTTTCATCACGCCAAAAAGCTAAAACTTCAAAAAAAGAAAAAACTTGGCGCACCCATTTTGACGCTTTACATTTACGCAAAATAGACCCTTTTTCTCGTTTAATATTTCTTTCAAAATTTATTAAACCAGACAGTTCTTTCTCAATCATCCGCGGGCCAGATAAAATTTGTTTAATATTATCAACAACTTCAAACAACGATAAATTTTGGCAATGCGCCCAAGAATTGTACATCCAAAAATAATCGCTTTGATATTGTTTGATCGCTTTGGATATTTTTGGAATCAAATTAAGACGATGCAAATTCTCTGGCGCGGAAATATATGAAAAAATATTTACTGCGTTTAGATCTTTTTTTACCATTTTCGCGATTTTAAGCAAATCTTTTTCCGCACGTTGATGAGTGAGCGGCCGACTTTGTGTCATCAGCGTATTAATCTCTTTTTCTGTCAATCTAACTCCGGCGTCAACAATTTCTTTTTTTACCAAACT